>Ga0114908_1000034_pt1 | contig 132662 bp, 107 predicted proteins | sample MalvireepMed_s17_FD_87292 | JGI IMG/M metagenome (GOLD analysis project Ga0114908, IMG submission 87292) | Marine viral communities from the Global Malaspina Expedition - Malaspina viral metaG DeepMed_s17 | ecosystem: Environmental > Aquatic > Marine > Oceanic | place: Mediterranean Sea... | reverse complement strand
TGGAGAACTGAATATCGAGATACTATTTTTGATGCGGTTGATTCATATAAAGAAAACTTTGGAGTTAGTTCAAGATACAGAAATACCATTAAAATTTATGATAAGTGGAAAAATGAATAAAAATCATTGCCAGAATTGGCTTTTTGAAACCGCTTTTTCCCGAAGACCTCTGAAAATATTTAGTGCGTATTTCCAAAGTTAACCTCTAAACCATGCTATTACTCATAGCTGAGACCGTTACCAGCAAGCCTAAAAAAATGAGCGTAATTGATTGATGAGGATTGCGGGACAAATGTATAGGATGATAGGTTACACCAGTAAGTAACAATCAATGTCGTCATCAATCCAAAAACTATGGCCAAAAACGAGCAAGACTGGGAACAATATGAAGCCATCACAAAATACATCTATGCGGCCCTTGGGGCACAGTATGGGATTAAAGTAAAAGGTTATGGGCGGAAATTTAAAGTAAAAGGGAAATCGGGTGTGGACCATCAAGTAGACGTTCTAACTGAACAATCCAATGGCGAGGGCCAATTGCTTACCGCGATTGAATGTAAATATTGGAATAGGAAGGTCAATAAAGATGTTGTCATGAAGCTTTCCAAGATAATGGAGGATTCAGATATAACTACCGGAATAATTGTTTGTAAGGCAGGGTTTACCCGGGATTCACAAACCTTTGCTGAGCATGAAGGTATAAAACTTGTTGAACTAAGAGAAGCCGAGGAAAATGATGGAGAATTCCAAAAAACAATCGAAATTGGCACTTTGGACATTCATTTCAATATTGAGGTCTTACGCGGGAACGTTACGAGCATTGATTTGGGCAGCTCCATCATTGTTAGTGAAAAGGAAATAATGGCAATGTACTATGCCGAATTGTACGATTTGGAAGGAAGAAAAATACCCTTTGACAACTATCTGAAGGAATTCTCGGAAGAAATGCAACGCAGAGGTAAACTATTGAGAATCGATACTATAGTTTATCCCATTAGCTCCCCACTCTTCTTGAAATTGGCCGACAAGGAGGTTTCTGTTGAAAAAATAGCAATCACCGGATTTTTGATGAAAATTGATAGTCAATCCAAAAGATCATTTTCATTGACCGATCAGGTTTGGTTAATTATGAAAGAGTTGTTCAGTACAAGGAAACTAACTCTTTCGAAGAGTGGGTTGATATGGCACCTACACTCTCCTTGAGGATTAAATGATAAAAAAAATCAAACCCTTAGAGCAATAAAACGATTAATTACTCCAGCTGAATCAATACCTGACTTACCAAAACATTGCAATTTTTTCAATAGAAATCAGCCCGGGCTTTATCTTGGATTTCATCAAGAGAAATTAAAACAATTTTGATCATTGAAAAATCATCCCTATATCATGATGCACTTTTAGATAATGCTGCTCCAGTTCCAATTCTGAAATTCCCAAAGGCTTGGGCAATCCCCTTTCAATTGTTGGTTTCTGAAACTGCACCTTCCGATCCTTCCCATCAGCGAATACCACAAACTCCCCTTGTCGTAACCGAAAGAACACCTCGGCCCTACGCTTGGACACCTCCTTCTCCCCTTCCGTGATCCGCCGCTCCAAGTTGAGTCCCGAACTCTTGCTCACACTTCGAGTTGGAATCTTGACCAGCTCAAAAAAACGTTCGTAATATCGAGCGGTGTCCGGGTCGTTCACCTTACCAAAGAACTGGTAGGACAAATTTGAGAGTATCGCTTTACTGGCCTTCTCCCCGTACATCATATCGTTCTGGATCTTGTCCTGCAGCACATAGACACTTACGATATCATAGCTCCGTAAAGTGGCCGGAATACGGTGCATGTTCAATAATCGCAAAGTCGAGGCTTCCTCCAACAACATAAAAGAAGGTTTCCGATTGCGTTGGCTCATCTGTTTGGATATAGTATGGATGATCGTGGCGATCACAGGAGAAAGGGAAGCATCCTTTTGGGGGTTGTTCACTAAGGCAATGACGGAAGGGTGGTCTTCATTATTGATATCCAAGGAAATCTCATCTACGGAGAGCACCATAAAAATCTTCCGCGTACTGATCTTTTTGAACCCATTGGCCAGTGTACTGAGCACCCCTGCCGTTTGCCGTTCGGACCCGACCCCACTAATAAAGGCATCCGCCATGGCCCGCGAAGTGATGTTCCCTTTTAAAAATTTGATAAGGCTTTTGGTGGCCAATTGCTGAAAAACGGCCATGAGATGGGGCAGGGTACAATAGTGCGGATAATCGGTCTTTAACCTCCAAATCAATCCACTGATCAAGCCCTCGGCTGCATCCTTAAAAAAACGGGAAGTACTGTTCTCATCGGAGTCCCTATGCTCCATCAAGTTCTCCAACAGCACCCGGGACACCTCATGGACACTTTCTTCATCCGGCAAATATCGAGGGGCAATGGGATTGACCCGATTATAGATGGGCCCAAAGGAAACAATCTTAAAGGGGATCTGTTCTCCATCCCACAACGGATAGGCCATTTCAGTGATCTCAAAATCCTTGTAATCATGGATGACCCCGGAGAAATGCTCCTTCTGAAAATGCTTTAAAAAACTATAGATGACACTCTCCGTCTTTCCACTCCCTGCAGAGGCCATTACCGAAACGCCCCGTCGGATGTTTCCCAACACCAGGGGCCTCCCCTTTACCTTCATTTTCACTTCAAAAACTTTGGAGGGTTTCTTTTCTTCCTTGAAATGGTCCACTAGACCATAGATGACCACATGAACAAAAAACAACGGCAACCAAAGAGCCAATGACCCCTTAATAAAATCATCCCATCCCCAAAGTAAACCATTGGCCATGGCCAAAAGAACAATTCCCAAAAACCATATCACAAACCCATTTCTGTGATACCAATTGGCCAAATAGGAAAACCCTCCTCCTATCACCAAGCAGACTACTGTTCCAATCCATCCTAAATTTTCCATATAGCTAGTTTTAAATTCCGATCGATCCTGATTCCATGGCCTTTCCGATGCCTTTTTTGAGTTGCATCATCGCTTTATAGGCCAACTGTGCTTTATTGGTGGGGATACTTGGCACTTTGATGCCAGCTTTGAACAACAATTGCCTGGCTGCCTGTTTTTCATTGGTCGGCAGCCCCAAAAGGGCTGCAAAGAATTGTTTGGGATCCTTATCCAACAAGTTTCGGGCATGGTAGGTCTCCACAAAGTTCCTGCGGTACCCGAATTGTTTGTCAAAGCTCTTCTCCGATGCCCGGTAGAATCTGTCCCGGTCAAACCCCTGTTTGACCTTCTCCCCATTAAGGATGGTCTCCGATGTACGGAACTTGGATCCTGGGGAGAGGCTATGGGAATTGGTAATATCCTTTCGGCTCACGATGATATGGATATGGCTCTGATGGCCCTCCTTGGTCATGCCTGGAACGATGCGTTTCCCATTCTGTTTATGGGGTGCCTCCATTTCCAAGGCATTGATTTTTTCCTGAAGTTTGGGCACATCCCCTTGCTCCCTACCCTCTTTGATGGCCCTGACCTGATGTTGCAGTTCCAAAATCTTGCTGGCATAGGCCTGGTTCTCCTTGACCTTTTTGTCCTTTTCGGAATAGGTCCGCTCCCTTTCCAGTTTCGCGAAATACAGCACATCCTTCACTGAAACTTCCTTATCCCGATAAAACGATGCCGCATAGGTCTTCATCAGTTCCCGGGTGTACAGCTTCAGTTTTTCAGGGTCGTTTCCGATATGCTTGAGCTCGGCTTGGGATGGACTGACCATAATGGAATAGAACTTGGGATCCCGTTTCGACAATTTGGCCGTATTGGCATCGATCTCGGCAATGACCCTCTGGGCATCAATATCATTCTCCGTTTGGTTGAAAAAAAGCTCTCGATCTTCTGGGGCCTTCCCTTCGTTCTCCTTTTCCAAATACTTGACAAAATCACTGGCGCTGCCGTTATAGTTATCTCCCAAATGTTGTCTTGTGATGGCGATGTACATGCTTATAGATTTTTGAGTTTTGTGCGGTACTGTTCAATGGCACCGGGTTTGAGGTCCAGTTTGAGGTGGTCCTTTCCAAAGCGGTTCTTGGTCACGGACACATGATCCAGGACATGGCCAAAATCAGCTTTCAATTCTTCGAGCTGTTCCTTCAGGCGCTCATGTACGATTTTGGGGACCGTGGTCTCCTTGTCCAAGAGTTCAGGATTGGTGGGCGTGTTGATTTCGGTCAACTGCTTTTCAAAAAATTCAAAGTCCCCTTCCCATTCCTCCCCCTCCTCGGGTTCCAGTTCCTGTTGAAAGAGGGCCTGCATCATACTGACGGTGGGCAGGGTCTGTTCCTTTTCGATGCTTCGCATGATGGCCACCATGGCATTGAAGCGTCGTTTTATGAACAATTTCATACTGGCAATGGTCTCCCCAAAATGTTGGTCCGGGGAGATCCCATGTCGTTCAAAAAACTCCATCATGGCCAACAGGGTCATGGATTGGGATTTGCCAAATAACTTGGAAAACCGTCTAAATTTTAACAATACCGGTTCCTTGATACTCAAGCTCTTGAACCGTTCATTTTTGCTTACATTTTCCATAATTCCGTGAAAAATCCCTTGATTTTATTGGGCTCAAGGCTGTTTTCCGTGAAAACCACCTTTGCCCATTTTACTTGTATACATCTTAGCCCTCGTAAACAGGGGCTTGCGGAGCAAATATGATCGGTAGCGCTGCGCCAGCACGCTATCCTCTTGCTTCTCCTTTTTGCGCCAAAGGCCCAAAAAGCATCGCACAAACCATCTTAAAAAGACAGCCGTCCCTTTTCATATTTTACCCTATGGAGCACGGACTTTTGGAAAGTCAAATCAAGTTGGGATGCCGTGCAAACTTTGCTATGATGTAGCATCTTAAATATACCCACATTCCTCCAGGCACAAAAATGCGTTCTGCGGGCAAATGGCACCATTTGCCCGCAACGTATATGAAACGTCCATTTTTGGGTTTCCACAACGTCGGGAGTTCCACAGGAACGCCAAAAAAAAGACCCTTTTTCAAGGGTCTTGTTCCCGTTAGTCCTCCGATGGGACTGTAGTGGTCTGTTCCCTGTAATACTCATACCTGAATATCCAGAGATTGACCACCAGGGAGTAGGTTTTGTCCACAGTGGCATCGGCTGTCTTTTTGACAACGCTTTTCTTTGGATGTTTCTTTGCAGGGATTTCCAATGACTTTTTTACAATTGCTTTCATAATACATGATTTTAGATTATTAATTATTTGAGGGCATCCCCGCACTTCCCAAAAATTTCAGCTCAAAAGGAAACGGAATAAGGAGTGAGGTACGAACGGTTTATGCCGTAGTCTTTTGATGGGAACATTTTTGAAGGGCGAACTTGCGGTCAAATAAGGGATAGGTATACTTTGGGGTTGCCCAATACTTTGCAAACAAGAATTTCCCAAATTGGTTTTTGGGTGTTCGACCCACCTAAAAACCAACCATGAACCCATAAAAAAAGCCCATCGTGATGGATGGGCTTCGATGGTGTGTTTTGGCATTCACATATTGAATACGAAATCATAACTGTAGAGATTTCGCATTGCCTCTTCTTCCAAGAGGGTATCATAGTCCTTATCATGCGTTTCTGCAAATTGGAGCAATTCGGTCCCGGAACGGCTTTCCACATCTTCTTTGGATACGGAAAGCAAACGTTCCTGGGTCTCGCTATCAAGGTTGGTAAAGTTCAAATAGACCATTATTCAAAACTTTGATAGTTCATTGCTCACAGATCATATAGGCTTGGATCGAACCCATCGGGGTAATACCTTGGGTCATATTGTTCTTCCAACCATTTTTCAAATTCCGTCATTTCTGTATTCGCTGTATTCGCTTCCATGACCATTGGATTAAAGAATTCCATTATCAGCAAAACTGTAATACCTACCATCAGGCGCAAGGATGATATGGTCCAAAACCTTGACATCAAAAAGCTGTGCCGCCTCTTTGATCTTTTGGGTCAATTGTTTATCCTGATAACTGGCCTTGAGTTGTCCAGAAGGATGGTTATGGGCGAGGATGATCCCCACGGAAAGGGTCTTTAGGGTAATGGCAAAAAGGATGCGCAGATCTACCAAGGTACCTGTGATGCCCCCATGGGATAGTGGATAAATGCCCTTTACCTTGTTGGACTGGTTGAGCAGCACGATCTTAAAGGTCTCGTGCAGGCCTATGGTCTTGTTGTCCCAATTTTGGAACAATAGATTCGCCACCTCATTGGAGTTCGTCACGGACAGGGATTTCAGCGTGCTGAGTTTTTCCCGATAACTGATCTGTATTTCATTGACACGGTGTTCCATTTCAAATATGTTAAGGATGAAAAAAGAAAGGGATGCCCAAAGACTGGACACCCCCTATCCATTTTACTCGGTGGTATTGTTATCACCACCACCCAAGAGCAGGATCTCACTGGCCACGACTTCGGTCACATATTTTTTATTGCCCTCTTTGTCCTCATAGGATCGGGAGGTCAATTTCCCTTCGATGGCAACTTCCTTGCCCTTGGTCACGAAGCCTTCGATGATGTCCGCCAATTTCCCCCATGCGATGATGGTGTGCCATTCGGTATTGGTCACCCGTTCCCCTTCGGAGTTTTTGTAATGTTCGTTGGTGGCCATGGTGAACCGTGCCACACGTTTGCCTTTGTCAAGGTCAGTAATGGTGGGGTCTTGCCCCACGTTTCCGATCAACTGCACTTTGTTTCTTAATGTACTCATGATAAAAGGTTTTAAAGGCCTGCCGTCTTCCTTTATGGACAGATCAGCAAACAGGGTTAAAAATTTCCCCTCTATTTTTTTGGTCATTGTTTCCCAAATTTTAAGGGGCGTTTGTTTGCTTCTTACGTGCGTAGCACAATAAAAGAAGGGGGTTCTGTCAAGGCTTTTGGCCGGAAATCGGGAGGCTCCGCGACGTAGCAAAATCCTAGGATTTTCAAGGAAGTGGAAACCCTATTTATGGACAAAACCTGTCTTGGCCTTGACAGGTTCGATGAGGGCCCTAGGAATTCCATCCGACCCATTGGCAAGGGAGCGTACGGGAAGTTAAGCGACTGCAGGCGATGGTGTCCTGATTGGAAGTCCTTGGGCCCTGCCCTGTTTTTCGATGCCCCGAAAAACAATCAGGGCTTCTTTTATTAAGGACCCCTTAAAATTTGATGGGCGGACAAGCGGATTTGCGGCCTTATAGGCAAAACCCCAAGAAGGGTTTGCAAAGGAAGGACGCACCAAAAATCCGTTTGGGCGACTTCCGTTTTGACCAAATGAAGTTTCATCAAACATTACGACAATAAGGGAACAAAAGTATTGGAGTTACCCTACGACCGGATTATTTTTCATCTACAGTGATAAGCATTTCGTAATTGTTCGGATAAGATTCTTTATGCCCGGAAGCTTTCATATTGTCTCATAAGTCCTGTCGCCGTTTCTCGAAGAATCAGACCCCTAACCTTCCTGAAGTCCCCTCCAAAACAAGGACAGTTGTTTGGGTGTCACAACCTGCGAAGTGTCTCATATACAATTTTATTGAAGGTCTTGGCCAACCATGGAGCTGCCAACAACGGCTGAAATATAAGTTAGCCCAAAAAATGGTTCCTCTTTGAAACTAAGTGTTCCACTTCATCCGCTGAAGTCGAACAGCATTCAATATTGCCAATAAGGCAACCCCCACATCAGCAAAAACTGCTTCCCACATCGTGGCTAGGCCTCCCGCTCCAAGGATGAGCACAAATGCCTTCACGCCAAAAGCGAGCCCAATATTTTGCCAAACTATCTTTCGGGTGGAGCGTCCTATTTTAATGGCCCGTGCCATCTTGCTCGGTTGGTCGGTCTGAATGATGACATCTGCTGTTTCAATGGCCACATCACTACCCAAGCCTCCCATGGCAATGCCCACATCGCTGATGGCCAGAACGGGCGCATCATTAATGCCATCGCCCATAAAGGCCACTTTGGTGTCTGATTGTTTTTTGAGTTCTTCGACTTCGCCGAGCTTATCTTCTGGTAATAGGCTGCCCTTTGCCCAATCAAAGTTCAACTTTTTCGAGACTTGTTGCGTTATGGAATCTTTGTCACCCGAAAGCATTATGATTTTCGAAATCCCGGCATCCCTGATTTGTTGGATGGCTTGATGGGCATCTTCCTTGAGTTCATCTGCAATGGTAACATAGCCTGCAAATTTTTCATCAATGGCCAACATTACAATAGAATCTACAATATCATCGGTTTCTGAAGGTACATCAATGTTGTTTGAGGCCATTAGGGCTTTATTGCCCACCAGCACTGTTTTCCCATTGACCGTTCCCCTTAATCCCTTTCCTGCAACTTCCGATACATCGGTTGCCTTTATATCCGTGCCTTCGGCTTTGTATTTCAAAATTGCTTTTGCTATGGGATGGGTAGATTGTTCCTCCATGGCCATCAGGTATTTCATAAACTTGGCTTCCTCAAATTGGGCGGTCTTGATCTCCTTGATTTTAAAAACCCCTTTGGTAACGGTTCCCGTTTTGTCCATCACTACCGTGTTCACTTTGGTGATTGCTTCCAAAAAAGATGCACCTTTGAAAAGAATCCCATTTCGGGATGCCGCTCCCAGACCACCAAAATAGCCGAGCGGAATGGAAATGACCAAGGCACAGGGACAGGAAACCACAAGGAATATTAAAGCGCGATAAAGCCAATCCCTAAATACATAGTCATTTAGAAAAAAGTAGGGCAAGAACGTTAATCCAATGGCAAGGAAAACCACAATGGGCGTATATATTCTTGCAAATCTTCTAATGAACAGTTCTGTCTTTGATTTTCTGGCTGTAGCGTTTTGTACCATATCCAAGATTCGAGTGATGGAACTGTCCTTGAATTCTTTGGAGGTTTCTACATCGATAACACCCTCGAGATTAATACTTCCGGCATAGACTTTTTCGTCCCTATTTATCGTATCGGGCTTACTTTCGCCAGTAATTGCCGCCGTATTGAGGGAAGCTCTTTCGGATAAGAGAATACCGTCCAAGGGGATTTTCTCCCCCACACGTACTTGTATCCTTTCGCCAATCTCGACGGTTTCGGGATTTACGGTAACGAAATTCCCGTTACGAAGCACCAAAGCTTCGTCCGGTCGCGCATCCAAAAGGGCCTTAATATTTCCCTTTGCCCGATTGACTGCTGCATTTTGGAACAGTTCGCCCACGGCGTAAAACAACATTACCGCCACGCCCTCTGGGTATTCGCCTATGGCAAAGGCCCCTAAAGTGGCAATGGACATCAGGAAAAATTCAGTAAAGAAATCACCATGCTTTATACTGTTCCAACCTTCTTTGATGACAGGAAAACCAACAGGCAAATAGGCAAGGGTGTACCATGCGATCCTTATCCAGCCCTTGAAAAACGGGAAAGCATCAAAATAGTCCACTGCTATGCCGATGATGAGCATTACAAAACTGAAAATGGCCGGTAAATAGGTCTTGAATTTAGATACACCTTCAGGACCACCATGGTTATGGCCACTTTCGTGTCCGTTTTCGCCCTGGCGTTCCTTTGAACCTAGATCACGTAGTTTTACTTTTTTCTTTTTCATAGACGGTAAGGTCGTAATTAGTTTCGTGCAACGGAAGTGCATTTATTGACCGCTGCATTTGTCGCAGATTCCCTTAATGACCAAATTGGCATTTTCTGCCACATACCCATCAGGTAGATTGATATGGGGAATCTTATGCTCAGTGAGACAGACCGTTTCATCACAGTTATCGCAATGAAAGTGCAGGTGCAGATCTTGTTCCATTTCACAATTGCAACCTGGTTCGCACAGGGCATACTTTGAAATATTGGTGCCATCATCTATTTGGTGCACAATTCGTTTTTCCTCAAAGGTCTTCAGGGTCCGGTACAATGTGGTTCTGTCCGCTTTTGAGAAAGCGTTCTCCATATCGGTCAGGGCAATGGCCACTTCCTTTTCAGCCAAATATTTATAGATCAAAATACGCATCGCCGTTGGGCGTACACCTTTGTTTTCCAATGTTTTTTCAATTTCTGTCATCATATTGTAATTTTATCAATGGCTATGTCCCGCATCCCCTTTTTTCATTTGGGCCATTAAATAGTAGGCATTGTTGTATGCAAATGTAGTATATGGCCCAACGGAATCTACAAAATCGATGGCGACCCAATCCCCGTCATTTGGGCCTGTGTTAATTTCGACAGGTTTGAAGCTCCAGTCATTGCCTTCACGCTCCGCTTTAAAAATATACTTCTTTCCTTCGTTTGAACTTATTGCACTTTCAGGCACCGCAACGGTCTCGGATTTTTGGATTTCAATCCGTCCTTCAACATACATCCCTGGAATCAGCTGCCCTTCCTTGTTCTCGATTTCAGCATGGACGTGTATCGCTTTGGGATTTTGCTCGAAAGTTTTCCCTACGGAATAAATTTTCGCAGTAAGTTCCTTTCCGGGAATGGATTGCACATTGAAGGATACTTGCTGGCCTACCTTTACTTTGTACACATCCTTTTCAAACACCATTAAATCGGCATGGACGTGATGGGTGTCAACGATTTCAAATAGGTCGGTCTGCGGTTCTACGTACTGCCCGGTTTTGACCGCTACTTTTTGGACAAATCCCTCAATGGGACTTCGCAATGCCACCCGTTGGTAAATCGTACCGTTTCTGACCCCGGATGCACTAATGTTCAATTGTTCCAACTGTGCTTCCAATCCTTTTGCCAGGCTTTGGGAGGCCCGGTATTCCGCTTCGGCCTTTTGAAAGTTGGCCCCGCTGCCCACCCCGGCATCATACAGGGTTTTTTGTCTTTCAAATTCCTTCTTAAGAAACTGGCTGTTACTGTAGGCATTCAGGAAATCGGTCTGTTTCTGGATGATATTGGGGTGGGACAGATAGGCAACCGTTTGACCTTTGCTTACTTTGTCGCCTTCAATGACCTCTATGGACACCACATTGGCACCCACGACGGTAGTAATGGTCGCTTCGTTCTGTGGTGGGACCTCCAGTTGGCCATTGGCCTCCACATATTGCTTCATAACACGTGGGGCAACGGTATCGATTTTCATGTTAAGGTTGCGGAATTGCGTTTCCGTTAGCATGGCTTCCTTGACTTCACCTTCTTTGTGCATTTCACCCACTTCAGGATTTTTTTGCTTTGCTTCCTCAGTATCGGCTTTGGAATTCCCACAGGAAGTAAGAACCAAGAGCATCGTCACGAGCCCGATAACGCTATATTTAAAAAGATTGTTCATTTGTCTATTGTTTAAAATATTGTAATTCAAATACTGATTCTAGATAGTTGTCAAGAGCGTCAAGTGCATCCGTTTCCGTGTTTATGGCATCCCGAATAATCTGTGTGAACGCTGCATAGTCCACCGCACCCTCCGCGTAGGCCAACAACGCTCCCCTGCGCTGCTCTTGGGCAAGCGGCAAGGCCTTGTCCCTATAAAATTGCCACGATGCGCTCCATTTCCGATAGGCTTGCACCGCCTGCCGATATTCGGATTGCAGCTGGCGTTTGGTATAATCCGCATTGGTCTTTGCGATTTCACTTTCAATTTTGGCGGCCTTGGCTTGACTACGCTGTCCACCTGAAAACAAAGGAACCGAAATGCCGGCTTGATAGGTGTAGAACCCGCTATTGCCATTGACCTGTTGCAGTCCGCCCTGAAGGTTGAACTTAGGCAGCAAGTCAGCCCGTGCCGCATCGTATGTCGCCTCGGCCTCCTCGATGCGCCTTTGTGAAAGTTCCAGCGCTGGGTGTTTTCCCAAATCCCCGTCCCATCCTAAAACCGTTACCGCACTTTCATCAAGTTTTTCTGGAACGGAATAGTAGATGTCCGAAACCAACCAAAGATTGAGCTTTTGCAGGGCGATGGCATAATCACTTTCGGCCTGTTGCAGTTGATTGTTGATTTGTAAGGCCTGATTTGTGGCCGATGAATATTCCAGCCGGGAAATGGCCTCTACCTTGAAGTTGAGTTCTATTGCTCTTTTAAACTGTGAATAAATGGAATCCAGTTCACGGTACAGTTCAAATTTCTGTCGTTGTCGATAGGCTTCTGACCAAGCCTTTTTGACCTCCTGTTCCACTTGCAGTTCGGAAAGGTCAAGAGCTGTCTCGGCCAAAGCGATGCGTTGTCTCTGCAAACGCCTTTTTGCACGGATGCCCAACAGGTCGATATTCTGTTGTCCAACCCCAACCAAGGTATAAATTCCTTGTCCGTCCGCAATTTCTTCGCCACCTGTGAAGACTTGGGTATTGCCAAGGTCGTAAGCCATACCTTTTAGGGCGGTTTGTTTTTGGACCTCCCATTGTTTCGCTTTCAACAGCGGGTAGTTTTTCTTGGAAACTTCCACCGCCTCTTCCAATGAAATAGCGGGCAGTGAATCTTTAGGCTGGATCTGCCGTGCATTTTCAAAACCTTCTTGCGCATGCATTTTGGCAGGCAGTGCGGTGGCGAACAAAAGAAGGACCATGACCACAGGGGTAACCCATTTCGGGTCGGGTTTACTCATCCGTTCCGAACGTCCCTCGACCCATTGGTAAAAGATGGGTAGGATAAAGAGGGTCAAGAGGGTCGAAGTTATCAAGCCACCAATGACCACGGTGGCCAAAGGTCGCTGTACCTCTGCCCCGGCCGAAGCCGAAACGGCCATGGGAAGAAACCCTAAAATATCCGTAAAGGCCGTGAGCATAATGGGACGAATCCGTCTTTTGGTACCTTCTATAATTCTACCTTTAAGATTGGTCACGCCTTCTTCCTTCAGTTCATTGAGACCACTTATCATGACGAGTCCGTTCAGAACAGCCACGCCAAAAAGCACGATAAAGCCGACCCCCGCGGAAATACTAAAGGGCATATCCCTTAACCAGAGGGCAAACACACCGCCAATGGTGGCCATCGGGATGGCGAGGTAGATCATCAAGGTCTGTGGAAAGGACTTTAGCGCAAAATAAATCAATATGAAAATCAGGAACAAGGCAATAGGGACAACAGTTTGCAATCTATTGCTGGCGCGTTCCAGATTTTCGAAAGCTCCACCATACCGAATGTAATATCCTGTGGGCAGGTCAAACTGGGCATCCAATTTTTCTTGGATATCCTCTACAACGGATTTTACATCACGGTCGCGAATATTGATGCCCACATAGGTCCGCCTATTGGTATTGTCACGGCTTATCTGCATGGGGCCGGGTTCATAACTTACCTCGGCAATTTCCCGTAATGGGATTTGCGAACCATTGGGCAGGTTGATGAACAGGTTCTGGATGTCCTCGATGCCTTGCCGGTTTTCCTTTTGAAGTCTTACGACCAGGTCAAACCGTTTTTCACCCTCGAAGATTACGCCTGCCTTTCCTCCTGCAAAGGCGGCCTGTACCACTTTATTGAGCTGTTCGATCTTTAGACCGTACTGTGCCAATTTATTGCGGTTATAGTCAATGGTGATTTGTGGTAGGCCGTCCGTGGCCTCAACTTTCATATCTGCCACACCGGGAACGGTGGCAATGATTTCCCCCATTTCCTCGGCCTTGCTTGCCAATATGCCGAGGTCTTCCCCGAACAATTTAATGGCCACATCCTCACGAACACCCGTAAGCAATTCGTTGAAGCGCATTTCGATAGGTTGGGTAAACTCAAAATTCACACCGGGAACGATACTGATGGCCTCCTTCATTTTTTCCACCAATTCATCCTTGCTTTCTGCAGATGTCCATTCATCCGTTGGTTTGAGGATAACGAAGATATCGGCGATATCCATGGGCATCGGGTCCGTTGGTACATCGGCGACACCGATACGGCTGAGAACGGTTTCCGCTTCGGGAAATTCGGCCTTCACGATACGTTCAATCTTTGTCGTGGTTTCGATGGTTTCCGACAGGGAACTGCCGGGTTTCAAGATCGCGTGAAAGGCAATATCACCTTCGTCCAATTGCGGGATAAACTCACCACCCATTCTCGTAAAGACGAAAATGGCAATGGCAAAAATGGCAATGGCAATGCTTACGACCACTTTGGCCTTGGAAAGTGATTTGGTCAACAACGGTTCATATTTCTGCTCAATCCAATGCACGAACCTATCGCCATAGGATTGTTTTTTGGATTTTGGCGGCCGTAGGAACAATGCCGAAACCATGGGCACATAGGTAAGGCACAATAGCATGGCCCCGATCATGGCGAAAATGAAGGTGAGGGCCATGGGCCGGAACATTTTCCCTTCGACGCCCTCCAAGGCTAAAATGGGCAGGAACACGATCAGAATGATCAGCTGGCCAAAGAAAGCGGCGTTCATCATTTTTTTGGAGGCCTTAGCGGCGATGTCATCCCGTGTTTCTGCACTAACGCCATTCTTTTTGACCACATAGGAGTACATTAAAAAAACGGTGCCCTCTACGATGATCACCGCACCATCCACAATGATTCCAAAATCGATTGCCCCCAAGCTCATCAAGTTTGCCCATACGTCAAAAACATTCATCAGAATAAAGGCAAACAAAAGGGATAAGGGTATGGTCGAAGCCACAATGAGTCCGCCACGCCAATTTCCCAACAACAAGACCAACACGAAGATCACGATAAGCCCACCTTCCAAAAGGTTCCCCGTTACCGTGCCTGTTGTCTCGGCGATCAATTCGCTGCGGTCAAGGAAAGGTTTGATGGACACTCCTTCAGGAAGGGACTGTTGTATCTGTTCTACCCGTTGGGTCACATTTTCAATCACCTCATTGGAATTAGCCCCCTTGAGCATCAAGATCATTCCGCCCACGGCTTCGCCCTTTCCATCTTTGGTAAGTGCACCGTAGCGTACCGCGCTTCCCATACTTACCTTTCCTATATCCTTCACTTTGATGGGAATGCCATTAACGGCCTTGACCACCATGTTTTCAATATCAGATATGGTCCTGGCCAGTCCTTCACCACGAATGAAGTTGGCTTGATGGTTACGCTCGATGTAGGCCCCACCTGTATTCTGGTTGTTGTTTTCAAGGGCCGAGAACACTTCTGTAATGGTAATACCAATGGCGCGAAGTTCGTCCGGGTCAACCGCCACTTCGTATTGCTTTTTGTTTCCGCCAAAGGCGTTTACCTCGACCACGCCGGGTACCATGGCCATCTGTCTCCGTACAATCCAGTCCTGCATCGTTCGCAGTTCCGTTGCCGAATATTCACCTTGATGTTCATCATCTACTTCAAGGGTATATTGGTAGATTTCACCCAATCCCGTTGAAATTGGCCCCATAACGGGTTTGCCAAAGCCAGAAGGGATCTGTTCCTGAACCTCGGGCAGTTTTTCGGCTACAAGTTGTCTGGGCAAATAAGTGCCCACCTCATCGTCAAATACAATGGTCACCACAGAAAGCCCAAAACGGGAAACAGAGCGGATTTCCTTGACATTGGGTAGGTTGCTCATCGCAACTTCCACGGGATAGGTCACGAATTGCTCAATATCCTCTGTTCCCAGATTAGGTGATTGAGTGATGACCTGCACTTGATTATTGGTGATATCCGGTACGGCATCGATGGGAACTTGGGTCATGCTATAAACGCCCGCACCAATCAATGCGAGGGTCAGCAGACCTATAATAAATTTGTTATTGATTGAAAAATCAATGATTCTGTTGATCATATAAAATGTGTTTTAATTCAGTTGAACCAATGCAATAGGGTTGCAAGTATGAGGGAACAGGTCTTTGAAAAGTTCAAAGTCCATAAACCTCATAATCGGATATAGCTATCCTGTAAAACTGAATTAAACCTGTGGAGGTTGAAATAGTGGGTCGGTAAATTCCTTGCCCAATCCTTCAAAATGGGTGAAATCCTCTTCAAGGTAAGTCTCTTGAAGCGGCTGGAATCGAGCTATACCAAAATCCACCGTGTGCACATGGCAGCAATGGCAGTGGCAAAATGGTGAGCATAGTTCACAATTCTCGCTGTGTTCACCATCAAATTGAACCAGATAAACACCTTGGGAGTCTTCTGTTACGTTACCCGCATCACTGCAAGGAACCACATTGAGTGCCAACACGTAGATGGATAATATGACGGTAAAAAATTTCACTTTGCAAAGATAACAGAACTTTGGTGCAACTGCATTGCAAAATCCGGAAAGGACCTATTGAAGATTTAGTGTGTGGAACCAAGAGCATTCCATTTCAAATTTCAAGGGATGATCAAATGGGGCAATCCGGACCATCCAAAATTCAAGACAGGAAATTTCCAATCCATACCGACCCCCAAAAGGCTATGGTCTTTACAGAGTACGTCCCAATCCCAATTCGTCTGGAAAAAATCAAAGTATCCAAGAACGCTCATGATAACCGAAAAAATAAATCACTGCTGGAACAAGCCACTACAACTGCCATGGATCACGAAACAAAGTACAGTTGGCAAGTGGAACAAGCAAACGTTCCTTGTAATGGACAGGTGTCCAACTGACCGTAATAAACGGTCTTAATCATAGTACAAAATGGTGGCCTAAAAGATTCAATTTATGTAGCGGGCAGTACTAAAGGCCACGTGGGATGTATAAAAGTCCTATTCAAAAGGGGGAAGTTGACCTGTAATGGGATGCTTCCTTGAATGATAAGCCAGTCGTTCCATAAACCGGTCATAAAAAAACAATTTATTTAAGCATTTGCTTATATAATGATATAACCTTATCTTTAATAAAATTTTTATCATGGCCCTTGAAATAAGTTGCACCCGCGCCGAGGCAGACCAAAAGCAGTTGATGCGCTGTCGCGAGACACTACGGATGAGTTCGAATTCAATCAACACTATTGGTAAGGTACTGGCCCTAGCAGGAAATGAGACCAGATTGAAGATTCTTTTCCTGCTGAACAAGGAAGGTGAGCTCTGCCCTTGTGATTTTTCAGATATACTGGAAATGACCGTACCCGCAATTTCGCAGCATATCCGTAAGATGAAGGATGCTGGTCTAATTACCTCCAGACGGGAAGGCCAAACCTTGTATTACTCACTGGTAAAAGGCCAAAGCGAGGTGTTGGAAGGCATCTTCAGCAGGCTTCAGGAAAACAAAAAAGTTGCATAGAATGAACATAGAAAGATCATCATATTCAGCAATGTTCACTGGAGTTTTTACAGCGATCACAGCCTCATTATGCTGCATCACACCTGTGCTTGCATTGATTGCGGGCACCAGCGGAATGGCATCTACCTTTGCATGGCTGGAAGCTTTCAGACCATTTTTTATAGGCCTGACCGTATTGGTACTTGGATTTGCCTGGTACCAGAAGCTAAAGTCAAAATCGCAGCAAGAAATTGATTGTGCCTGTGAAAATGATGTAAAACCTTCCTTTCTACAATCAAAAAGGTTCCTGCTATTTGTTACCCTCTTTGCGGGACTGATGCTGGCATTTCCATATTTCTCAGGGCTTTTTTATGCCCAACCGACCAAGGAAATCATATATGTGCAGCAGGACAACATGGTAGATATAACCTTTACAGTGGAAGGAATGACCTGTTCCGGCTGCGAAAACCACATTGAGAGCGAGGTCAACAAATTGGACGGTATCGTTTCAGTAAAAGCAAGCTATGAAAAAAGCAATACTACAGTTAAATATGACCGTACCAAAGTTACGGAGCAACGAATCATAAAGGCCATCAACAATACGGGCTATAACGTTTCCGAATAATATGGATACAAAAATATTATCTACCATTACCTGTCCCAAATGTGGGTACCAAGAAGAGGAAGAAATGCCAACCGATGCTTGCCAGTACTTTTATGAATGTAAAAACTGTCACGAAGTAATTCGACCTAAAGAAGGCGATTGCTGTGTTTTTTGTTCCTATGGCTCTGTCGCCTGTCCACCCATACAGAATAAATCTTCCTGTTGTTGACGAGAATAGTGGTAGACCACCCTTTTCACAACCATATATTGCAGATAAAATATAAATTATGATACCAAAAGATTTAAGCCAGGACATCAAAACAAGACTTCAAAGCATCAATGGACAGGTAAACGGTTTGGTCAGGTTATTGGACGAAAGTTCCGACCCCGAGAAGATTTTGGTACAGTTCAAAGCAGTGAAGAACGCCTTGGACAAGGCACATCACCTGCTCCTCGATGAGACCTATCGAAAGACCCTCGCCATCAAGATATCTGAGACTGTCGAGGCCTGTCCAGGAAATTGCGGCAATGAAGAACGTATCGAATTTATACGAAAGCAATTTCCAGATTTGGAATTGGACAGCCTAACGGAAAAGATGAAGGAAATAGATGCGCTCAAGGCCAAACTCGAAAACCACAAAAATGCTTGACCTCCCCATAATCACTACCGATTGGATGGCCTGCACGATGCGGGCTTATTTTTTTTAAATTTTATTTGGAGACCACCCTACCCACCATTCTACCTTTGATGCATTGTTTGAATTCCATGTCGCGTACAGGAAATTTTAAACTATTTAAAAAACAGAAACATGAAACGTCAAGTAGAAGTATTTACGGCCAATTGTCCGGTCTGTGACCCAGTGGTCAAAATGATAAAGGAACTGGCCTGCGATACATGTGAGGTAACGACCTATGATCTGATCAGGCAATGTGAGGACAAGACCTGTCTTGATAAGTTGGATGAATACGGCATCAAGAAAGTGCCTGCTGTGGTCGTGAACGGTGAGCTCTTGGAATGCTGTAAGGATTCGGCCATTACCGAAATGAAATTGGTGGAAGCAGGAATTGGGCAGTCATAATTGAAAAGTGTTTGCATATGATTTACAGAATATTCCTGGACATTCGCTATGTCAAATTGATATTGCTATTGGCCATATCAGGATCGGTGATGGCCCAGGGCCACGGCCCCCTCTATGGGCTACAGACACCGACCCTTGCCAAAGGCGGGGTGGATTTGAACGTGGCCGGGATGAGCCTAGGTACAGAAACCGAAACCTCCTATATGTTGCGCTACCTATTTTCCTATGGCATTACAGAAGATCTACAGGTAAACCTTACCACGCCCACAATGATAGAACGGTTGGGTGAGACGCCAAGGACACGGGGCAATAGCAATATGCCCGCCAATGGGGATATCGAGGCTTCCCTTTGGTACCGTTTTTTCTCGAACGCCTTTGGTGTGGGAAAGCGGTTTGAGTCCACTGCCATCGTGGGTGTTTCCGCTCCTACCGATAATGTCAGGGGACAGGTCAATGTCGGCAACGCTATACATGCGGCCATTTCCACGGGCTATGCCTCACGCACTTGGTATGCATGGATCGGTGGCGGTTACCAATATTATTTTGAAAGAGATGACGAACGATTGGGCGACCTGCCCTATGCGAGTGCCGTTGTGGGGTACCGACCCAATATCTTTATGGGTGATTACCCAAAACCCGATTGGCGCATCTTTATCGAATCATTGGCCGAATTCCCTGGAGGCAATAAAATTGATGGACAACTGGATTTTAGCGATACGCGCAGTACAAAGGTTTTGGTGGGACCTTCTTTCCTAGGACTTTACGGTGCTTGGGGCATATCCTTTGGTGCGATGGTTCCAGTAGTACAGGATTTGACACCCGGTTCGGTAAAAGAAAGGTATCGGATTGCCGTAAATTTAAGTTATTGGTTGTAAACACATTATAAATTAAAAAGCACATAAAATGAAAAACATCAAAATGATAGCCCTGATCGGTATTCTTGGAATAGGCACGATAAGCGGCCAAATCGCCAGAGTTGACCAAGAAGTCTATGGAATGGACTGCGCACCCTGTGCCTATGGATTGGAACGCGGGTTGAAAAAGATGGACGGGCTTCAGGAGGTTCGCGTCAGCCTGAACGATGGAAAAGCGTATTTGGGATTGGCCGAAAAAAATGACCTTACCTTACGTAGCATTCAGGAAGAGTTCAAAAAGAACGGTTTTTCGGCAAAGAAAGCCGAAGTGGTTCTAATGGGTAACGCAACGAAAGAGGATGGCCAATGGTACATCGAGACCGATAACGAACGGTTTGCGGTATCGCAGGATACATCTATCGAATTGGTTCAAAAATTGGCGGTGGGCAGGACAACGCTAAGTGGCACGGTACAGGATGAAGATGATGATAATCTCTCGGACCAATGGGAGATCATACTGTCCAAAATAGAATAGGCCTTATGAAAGTAATTCTCAAAATGGTATTGGGCACCAGCTTGGTAGCGGCCCTTCTTCCGGTAATGTGCTGTTTGGCCCCGACCTTGTTGTCGGTCGTGGCGGGACTGGGTTTCTTGGGTGGGAATTTTGAATGGGTACATCCCGTGCAGCCCTATCTGACCACTATTTCGGCAGGAACGCTTGGGTTCGCCCATTTTAAAAACATCAAAAATGAAAGGAAATGTGGGAATGCGGGTCCTTGTCAAAACCATGGACAAAAGCACCTCATTAATTCGTGGACGCTTTGGACCGTTACATTTCTGGTTTTAATACTTACGATAGTAAACTATGGATATGAATATTAGACCCGCACATATTATTCAGGTTGTTTTTTTACTGTCCCTTATGTCAAGTTGTGATCAGCCCGAGAAACAATGGCAGTTCGAACGGAAGATCATGCTGCCCGAGGAAGCCCGACCCTTGGCTTTGGCCAAAGATGGTGATGCGATATGGTTTTCCGACCCTGATTATTTTAGGCTTTACAAGATCGACCGGGACGGAGAGCTGTTGGATTCGATTACTGGTATCCAGCGACCAATGAACATCCATACTGACAATGGCACCCTGTTTATTCCCGAATTTTTGACGGACACCATCTGGCAATATAGAGATGACAAAAGATGGCCTTTGAAACTATCCAAAAGACCACAGGCCCCAGCAGGGGTTTCCATTTACGGAGATACAGTTCTTGTAGCTGATTTTTATAACCACCGAATCATCGTACAGACACCGAATGAATGCTTCACTATTGGCAGGCAGGGGCACAAAGATGGGGAGCTGTACTATCCGATAGACGTAAAGATGAAGGATAACAGGATATATGTGGCCGATGCGTACAACAGCAGAATACAGGTATTCGGGTTCAATGGAACACACCTAAAAACCATTGGTGGAAATGAAAAAATGAACGTCGCTTCAGGTATTGCAATGGGGGAAAGGGAGTTCGCAATTACCGACCAAGAAAATGGCCGGGTGTTGATTTACAACTTTGATGGATCATTGCGGCAAGTCTTGACCGAAAGCATCAAGTATCCAACGGATGTGCAATTCGACGGGGAATACCTATACAGCACGAATTTTAAGGAGAACGCAATTTTAATCTGGTCCAGAAAATAGTGGGGGACATTGGACAATTCACTTGTTCCTTAAAAAGTTCGCTTTACAAAACGACCATCCTTTAAACTGAGCGGGAAACCGATTAAGCCATTACTGAAAACAAGATTCCCAGAATCATGTTTTTGTCCCAAATTTCAAGGTTCACATTCCCGCTTGTTGTTTGAACAATCCAATCGAAAAACGTAAATGATCGAACCTTCATTGATTTAAAATTTCAGAACCAATGTTCTACGTATCCAGACCAGGACCCTTGACCTCTTTAATCAAAAAAATCCAATGTGTTTCTAAGTATGCCGTATCATCTGTGAGCCCTATCGTAGGGAGTCCGAACCATCATTCCATGTAGTCGGCATTGTATTGGGCCTGTTTGACCCAAGTAGGGTTTGACGTATGCCAATTGTTATATTACTGAAACAAATAATAAATCCTTAAATCTTAATTTTTATGAAGACCCTTTTGAAAAACTTGGGAATTATCTTTGGAACAATGCTTTTGATAGTATCCTGTAGTGACAACAATGAAAATGACAATGTAGAGAAGGAATCTTATCAAACAACCCTTAAAATGACCGATGCACCCATTGACAATGCGAACGTGGAAGCGGTGTTCATCACGGTCTCCGATGTAAAGGTGGACGGAAACTCCATTGAGGGGTTCTCCAAGACCACTTTTGACCTTTCGGCCTTGGTCAACGGCCAGACGAAGACCTTGGGCAATCTCCAAATGGAGGCAGGGACCTATTCCAACATTGAATTGGTCCTGGACTATGCCAATGACATGAACGGCAACAGTCCCGGATGTTATGTGGAAATGGCCGATGGGACCAAGGACAGGATAGAGGCCTCTTCCAATACTGTGGACATCACGGATTCCTTTGAGGTCTTTGCCACCAATACCAATGAGATCATAATCGATTTCGACCTGCGAAAGACCATAAAGGAAGAACAGGGGACCTTGGAATCGGACTTTGATTTCGTGACGCTTTCTGAGCTTTCCGCAGGTATTCGGACCGTAAACAAAGAAGCGACGGGAGAGATTTCGGGTACGGTCAACGATTCCCAAGATACTTCCGATAAAATTGTGGTGTATGCCTATGAAAAGGGCACATACAATGCCGAAGTGGAGACCCAGGGCCAGGGTGAGAGCAGTATCAGGTTCGCCAATGCCGTGACCAGTGCTGAAGTGGGCGGAATCAACAACTCCTATAGCCTTAACTTTTTGGCCGAAGGGGAGTATGAACTCATCTTTGCTTCCTATACCCAAGATGGTACTGAGTTTTATTTCAACTCACAATTGGAAGTGGAGTCCACCACAGGTCTCGACCTGGGGGCCATCAATATCACATCGGCCCTACAGTTGAGCGCCAATGTCACCGTGACCGGGACCGCTTCGCTATAGGCAATCCCATCGATTATAACAAGAAAAGCCCCAGAACGGGGCTTTTTTTATTGTCAAAGGTTTTATTTGCCACCATTGGCCTGTAAATCTGCCAAACAGGCGGCATCCAATCCTGGAATGGTGCCGCCACTGATCATATTGATGAGCCCCTCACCGGTTTCCGCTGTCCAATACATCAGACAATCCTCAGTGGTACAATGCTTTCCGTGTGTCTCATCCTGATGCGTACTTTGCAATGGGGTACCGGCATTTACCAATCCCAATAGATGTCCAAACTCATGGTCAAGGACCGTGGTCTCCAGAACCGCAGTGCTCGGGGCCAAGGGTTGTCCGCTAAATTCCCGGATGGTATCTGCAAAGATGACAAAGGAGGTGTTCCTGTAGGCTACCCCCAATACGGAACCGTTTTCCGTGTTCTCGGAATATTCCCCATCAATAAAAAGGCCAAAAACCTTTAGGATACCCTCTTGGTTATAGGCTGTACGTATATCATCCTCCAAGTTCCTGATATCCGTAATGGAATAAACGGCCTGCCCCGGGGATGAAATCTCTGTAAGCGCAATGGTAACCCCATCGGGTTTATGGAGCCGTTCCATCAAGAAGGACTCAAAATTGTCCAAGGTTGTTGCACTAGGCTTCAGACCTTCCACATAGAATATTTCAAGGTGCAGTGCTGGAAAACGGGAACCATCCAACAGATCTGCGGCCGAATCCCCGACGGACTTACGGTTCTGTGAAACATCCATTGTGTCGTTCAATCCATTTCCATCATCCGCTTGTCCAGAGTCGGCACTGCAGCCAAGACCCAAAATACCAAGCAATCCCATTAAACAAATGGAACAAAATCTTTTTCTTACCTGTAATTCCATATTTACCCAACGGCAGATAAAAAAGGATAGTATGCCCTTGTCCCGTTTATTTTTAAACCATATTCCCAGGATTCCCGTAAACCATGACATTTTTAATCTTGGTATTTTCAAGTTCTTCTGATGACGCAATATTCCGATGTATCCTAAACCTACCGTAGGCGTAAAGGCGTGTCTATACCATGCGCATATAAAATAGACAATAATCAGTAGTGCATATAACCCGAATGTGTTACAATATATCGGCGACCAGAAGATATAAAAATAAAAAAATCCAAAGGAACCTCATGATCTTTGGCACTTTGGAGGTAGGAACCTTTTACAGGTTTTTCCTTTGAAAGATTGAATGTCCACTCAATTGGAATTCAAAGTTCAACCACCGCTGTTCACCTCTGGCCAACAAAACCATCTAGCAAGCAATCCCATGTTTTTATTTGTATTAAATCTAAATAAGATTTGCGAACACAGCACAAAAACCTATTTTTGTCCCTTATTTTAAATAAATCCAAATTAATGAAGCTCATAACACTTGCCACAACACTCTTATTATCGGTTTGTGCATTTTCCCAATCCAATCTTAACGGAAAAGTAATCGATGAACAAAATCAGCCCTTGATGGGTGCCACGGTTTATATACCTGCACTGCAGATAGGGGCAACAACGGACTACAACGGCAACTTTGAACTCCCTTCCGTTGAAGCCGGCTCTTGGGAGGTCTCGTTTAGAATGTTGGGCTATAGGACACTCATAGAGAAAATGACATTTTCACAAAATGAAACCCTCACATATACTGCCGTACTGACCGAAGACCTGAACAGTTTGGACGAGGTCGTCATATCGGCCAGCAGAAACTCGGAATACCTTTCAGAAATCCCGGCCTCAGTGACCGTGGTGGGCGAGGTAAAACTACAGGAATTCTCAAACTCCACCTCGAACATCAGTGAAATATTGGAGTTTACGGTACCCGGTCTTGCGGTATCCACCGGAACCTTTTCCAATTGGGGACAGACTTTGCGGGGACGTTCACTCTTGGTTATGGTCGACGGGATTCCCCAGTCCACCCCCCTTCGGAATGGACAGTTGGGCATAAAATCAATAAGTCCCAATGATATCAGCCGGGTCGAGGTCATCAAAGGGGCCACCTCCATTTTTGGTAATGGGGGCAATGGGGGCTTCATCAACTATATCACCAAAAAGCCGAACGCTGCCGAAAAAATAGAGGGCACCACAAATGTTTGGGGCACTTCCAACCTGGCTGCCACAGATGACGCCCTTGGTTTTGGGCTGTACCAGTCCCTCAAGGGCAATTTGGACAGATTCAAGTACTATATCAGCGGGAGCTATGAAAAGACCGGAAACAAATATGATGCCGACGGGACTGTGATCTTGCCCACTTATGGTTTGGACAACACGAAGATCTACAGTGCCCTGGCCAAGTTGGAATACCGGATTTCCGATAACCAAAATATCACTTTGGGCGGTAACCTATACAAATCCGCACAGGACACTCCTTTCATCCCGGTTCCCGGAGAATTTGAAGTATTCAACGAAGAAGGGGATTATTCGCTAACGGCCGGCTATGGGGTCGAGGGTTCTATCGAAGGAGAGGAAGCCACGGGATCGACACTTGTGAACGGACAGCTAAAATATAACCTGACCGAAATTTTTGCCGGGACCACGGATTTTACGACGGACCTATATTACCAGAACACGGAAAACATCTTCTTTTACTCGGATAAATTTGAAAACGGGGGCCAATCCGTCATCAATGCTGAAAAATACGGACTGAGGCCAAATTTCAATACGACCTTCCCTGTCAGCTCCACAACGGACGTCTCCCTGACCTATGGAGTGGATCTGCTCCGTGACAAGACCAATCAAGGTCTTTTGGACGGGAGGCTTTGGGTGCCGAACATCAAAATGTTCAGTTGGGCCCCTTACCTTCAGTCCACTGCCAAGTTCAATGGAACCTGGGTAGTGAAGGCCGGTCTTCGTTTTGATGACATGAACTTGGACATTGAGGACTACAATACGCTTCCCTATTCCCCTCTAGGGGATGACAACTTCAACCCATCAGTGGCCGTCGAAGGTGGTAAGATAGGTTTTGACAACCTGGCCTTCAATGTCGGTCTCCGTTATATCAAACACCAAGAGTTCATTCCCTATGTGAGCTATTCCCAAGGATTCTCCATTGCCGATCTAGGTTCGGTACTCCGGTCCGCAACTGCTGATAACATCAATGACATCCAATTGGAACCGGCAGTGACCAAAAATTATGAGTTCGGCTTCCTATCCAAGTTCCAGAACATCAAATTTGAAGCTGTGGGCTACTACAGCACCTCCAATTTGGGTACTGGCGTTGTATTCGATGAGAACATCAATTCCTTTGTCCCTTCAAAACAGCCCCAGGATATCTATGGAGGGGAAGTTGCCCTGGATTATTTTTCCTCGGACAACAAATGGCAACTGGGCACCTCGTACACCTATGTGGAAGGAGTGACCCATAATGGGGGTAATGAAAACAATCTGGTCTACTTGGGAGGTGATGTCATTGCCGCACCAAAGTGGACGGCCTATGTCAATTGGGCACCAACGGACAAATTGGGCACCTCCCTACGAATGACCCATTTGGGGGACAGGGACAGGTTTGACCCCTATCTGGATGCCAACGACAATTACACCTTTAGGCACACCCAATTTCCAGTGGAAGGCTATACCTTGCTCAATTGGTCCGCGACCTATCAATTGCAGTCCAAAATATCCGTCTCCTTGGCCATCAATAACCTATTGAACGAATATTACCTGCCCGCAAGGTCGCAATGGGCAGCACCCTTACGCACCTTTACCGGAGCCGGGGAAGGCATCAATACGAAATTGAGCCTTTTGTACCGTTTCTAATCCATAAGAAAGCGGTGTCGATGTTCCCATTGGCACCGTTTTATAACAACATCAGGTACCCTTCTGACCACTATGAATAGAACGATTCGGAAAATACACCTTTGGTTGGGCCTCACCTGTGGGCTTATCGCCTCCTTTTCCGGTCTCACAGGTTCCCTCTATGTCTGGCAACCTGAACTTTCCGCATTTCTCAATCCCGACCTGCTCCAGGTGGAGGACTTTGGGAATCTGGACGATAGGACCATCATGGAAACCACGGCAAGTTTGGTTGCCATTCATGGGGACAGCATCAACAGTATGTTCCTCCCCTATCGGGAACAACAGACGATCTCCATTACGTTCAATAATGGAAAGACCAGTTATTACCACCCCGAGACCCATGCCTATCTCGGCAAAAAATCAGCTTCCATTCGCTTTTTTGAAAACCTGTTGGTCCTTCACCGGACCTTGGGCATTCCAACGTTTGGCAAATACATTGTGGGGACCAGTGCCATCATTTTCTTTTTGTTCCTGTTGACCTCTGGTTTCTATATCTGGGCAACATCCTATCGCAACAACTTGAAAGAGGGCTTTACCATTCAATGGAAGGGAAAAAGAAAGAAAATCAATTTCGATCTGCACAAGACCTTTGGGGCCTATTTTATGGTGCCCTTGCTCATCATGGCCCTCAGTGGTTCCTACTTTACCTATAACTCCTACTACAAGTCGGCACTAAGTCTATTTGATGGGAAACACGACAATACCCAACGACCATGGGTACACGGGGATTCTCCACGATTACAGGATTATCTCTCAAAAACAAATGAATCCTACGCCTTACGGGCCATCCACTTTCCCAAGAATGGAACGGACCATTATAGGCTTCGATATATCAGGGAACGGTCCATAACTGCTGGGCTTCGAAGGACCAAAGAAGTGGAACTTGGTACCAATGGTCGTGTTACGGTGGTGAGTGATTTTAGGACGGACCCCAACAGCAACCGAATGGCAACGCAGTTCTACCCTATCCATATCGGTGAAATGGCCGGTACCCTCGGCAGGATCTTGGTCTTCGTCTCCGGTCTGGTCCCTTTGCTGTTGTTCTTGACGGGGCTCAGCATATACCGGAACAAAAAAAGAAGGAGGATCGGAAAAAAAGACAGGATGCAGGGTCGATGATCTATCGCTGTTTTTTTTCTTTTGATGTCTTGGCTAAATCGAAAATGACAGTAGGCCTTATGTTTCCTATTTGTATCTGCAAAAACGGTAACAGTATTGTACCACAATGATAAAAAACACTTGAACTGTAATTACGAGCAAAGGAGGTTAGAGTGATTCCAAGGATGCATGTCGTATCAAAAAATACGGGGAGAGTTCTGCTGAGGAATTACGCTTTACGGAACCAAGGTCAGAGTCGGTCAAAGAGCTATAGGAACTTTACAATTTGCGCGAACAGTTATCAAAAAGCAGGACATGACTTTTGTTGGGACAGAAAAAAGAAAGCATGGCCCTTGCCAGAGTATTGCGCCTATAGAAGCTGGCAGAGAGCGATTCTAAATCTGGAAAAATTGATGCTATCGAAAAGGAAATTAAGAAAATCGTTCTGAACGATTCCAATTTAAAGGATAGCTACGAACTCTTTACCGCCATTAAGGGCATTGGTCCAGTAATCGCAAACAACCTTGTCATCAAGACTGAAAACTTCAAACGTATTACAACGGCCAAAAAGCTGCAGGCTTTACCAGTGTATGTCCTTATCCAATTCTTCCGCTAAAATGTCAATGAAGTCCAAGACCAGTCATATGGCCGACAAAAAACTAAAATCATTGTTATTCTTAGCTGCAAAAACCACAGTGGTGCACAATAAGAGTATAGTTTATATGCAGAACGGAAAAAGCTTGAAGGTAAACCCCTATTTCTTGATTTTGAATAGTGTATCCAATAAACTTTTGAGAACGGGCTATGGAGTGATACAAAGTGGCAGACCACTTAACATGAACCATATTGCAGTGATCCCAGAAAAGTGGTGGGCCAATTCGCCTGATTGATCTGAATGTGACTTAAAAGGTCAATCCATCATTGCTTGTAAATTGTTTCTAGTGGGGCATCATGGAAATGACATAAGGAAATTTCGGCCAAGGAAAGATCTCCTTTAAAAATAAAGTAGGGTGATTTGCGTTATGGTTGTTACATAACTCAATAATCCAATCTTACAATTGTTATGAAACTCACCAATTTTTTTTTATAATCCTTACCGTTGTTGCTTCCACTGTTTTTGTTAGCTGTAGCAAAGATGATGATACTTTCGCAAGGGTATCCGTTAATGGAACCGAGATAATGGCCACCCCATCCGATTTTGTCGTAGGGGATCGTTCGGATTTTAATGGCGATGTTGATGCAAGCTTTAAGGGCAATGGTGGTTCTGCTGTCCGTGTGTTCAGTTGGAACAACAATCTAACCACTGCCGATTATAATGCTGACATAACAGCCACATCAGAAGGAAGTTTTCAAATTATCGTCCGAGATGCCGATACTACTGTTGTTTTGGACAGGACTATTCAAGGCGGCACTGAGCCTGACAGTATTGATGGGGTAACTTCAGCAGGCGTTTCAGGAATATGGACTGTAACCATTGAAGTGAACAATTTTAATGGTGATGGCAGTTTTTCTTTGAGCGAGGGAAATTAGTTTCTGAAACTGTAAAATTTATAAAAGCCCCTTTTCTGGGGATTTTTTGTTTTTGAATTAACTTGAACTGTTCTGAAAGACAAACATTTTTCGTAACCATATACCCTTATTGTAATAACCATTTGATTTAATTCATACTAAAAAATTTAGTTTTTAACAGAGTATATAACAGTTACCTTCGAAACGGTTTTATGCCGTCCCTTGTCCGAGAAAATAGTGCGAGCTTAACTTTCGGGAATATTGGTAAGAAAATAAAAGTTACAAGGCAAAATTCAAACGTTGGTGCCTGATGTGATTTATAATGGTTATAAAAGCGCTCCTTGGGAACCCAATGGTTGCCCTTACCATACAATAGACAAGTTTAAGAATTTTGGCCCAAGAGCACACTGTTCATTAATTTGTTTATAACACACCGTCGACAAAGCCCCTACCCCATTGACTTTCTTCCTGGAAAAAACTAACTTCATTACATGGTAAACATCGATGTTCATGAGCTATTTTGACATTTCGAGTGAATTATGAACATCGATGTTTACCATGTGGAAAATTTGCCTAGTGCTGTTGGTCAAGACCAACAGCACTAGGTTTACATCCTCCATCTTTTGTGATTTTCACTCTTGTCTCCCAAAAAAATTATTCGTCACATTTTTTTACTAAATTTGTGACGAAAAATAAGTGACTAAATGCCCGAACCCACTGAAAAACTTATAAAAAATTCAATTTCGAACCATAAGCGTGGAAAAATTTTTTTCCCGAAAAACTTTTCCAAATTCGGTACATCTGAAGCGATAAGGCAAGCATTGAAAAGGTTAGAGGACAAAGGTTTTTTGATCCGATTGGCCCAAGGCATTTATCTATATCCCAAAGAACACAAGCTACTTGGGACGTTATATCCGTCTTTGGAAGAAATTGCCAAAGCAATCTCTAAAAGGGATAAGGCCAGAATTATTCCCACTGGGATTCAGGCACTCAACCAACTGGGGCTTTCCACACAGGTACCCTTGAATTTAGTTTACTTAACGGACGGAACTTCCCGTACCATATCCGTTGGGGAAAATACAATAAAGTTTAAAAAGGCTTCCCCTAAAATTCTAGCCGTCAAGAGTGAGACCAATATCCTTATCATGCAAGCCCTGCGCCAATTGGGCAAACACAATATAGATGACAAAACCTTGGAAAAAATAAATATGATACTCCAAAAGGTTGACAGAGAATCAATAGTTCATGATATGAAACTAGCTCCTGTTTGGATTTCTAAAATTATGCAAAATTCACTATCAAAAAGGGAACCGACATGAAGGAATGGTTTGATTTATCCGAACAGGACAGAAGAGAAGTGATTGTTCAAACAAGTATTTTAAAAGGCCTTCCACAGGCGGCCATAGAAAAGGATTGGTGGGTGGTCGCTGTCCTTCGCACCCTATTCGAAACCAAATATTCAAACCACCTGGTTTTCAAAGGAGGTACATCCTTGAGCAAAGCATGGAGACTTATTGAGCGCTTTTCGGAGGACATAGATCTGGGTATGGATAAATCCTTTTTTGAATTTGAGGGAGATCTTTCCCGAAAACAGGTTAAAAAACTTAGAAAGGCATCATGCAAGTTTGTGAGCGAGATACTGCCGCAAGATTTAGAGGATAAGCTTCATGAAATGGGCATCAAGGATTTTACCATCCATGTCCGCGATTTTGAAGAATCAGATACTGATCCCTTGGCTATTGAAATCCGCTATAAGTCATTGGTCGACAAGGTTCCCTATTTAGAACCAAGAATACTGGTTGAAATAAGCTCCAGGTCACTTCGGGGACCCTTTGAAAATAGAGAAGTTATATCGTTTATTGGGGAAATGTACAGAGGCCTATCCTTTGCTGATAAAGCCGTTAATATACCCACAGTTTTGCCTCAACGCACATTTTTGGAAAAACTGTTCCTATTGCATGAGGAATTTCAGAAACCAAAAGAACGGGGACCAATAAGAAGTCATCGAATGACAAGGCATTTATATGATGTATCCAGAATGATGGATACAGGATTTGGGGAATCGGCAATAAAGGACAAAGCATTGTACGACAAAATTGTGGCACACCGAGAAGTATATGCACGAATATCTTGGATCGATTATTCAAAGCATGGTTATGAAACTTTGAATTTCATTCCACCTGAAGAAGTTATGGCAGAATGGGAAGAAGATTATGCGGAGATGAAAGAGAGTATGTTCTATGGTAAAACGGAAAGCTTTAAAGATTTAATCAATAAGCTGACCGGCTTGAGAGATAGATTTAATTCAGCCTAGTTCAATTTGATTCCAATTGTTCTCAAATAGCCCAGAAACAGGACTCAAATGTTAAAGTAGTGTTGAAGTAGAGTGCCTTTCGGCGACAGCTGACTTTTGACCCCTTGAAACGGCTTTAAAATTGGGCACTTTTCCTATTTCGCCCGGACCCTCTTTCTCAGCAAAAGCAAATAAAAAGCCCCATTTCTGGGGCTTTCGTTTTTTGGTTGGCAATCTGGTTAACGGTCTCTTATCTATAGTTCTTTTTGCTTATCACTAATTCATAGACACAAGGAATCACAATCAAATTTAAAAGAGTTGCCGAAAGCAAACCTCCCAAAATAACAACGGCCATAGGGCTTTGTATTTCACTACCCGGTTGCCCCCCCTTTAAGGCTAAAGGTATCAATGCCAACCCAGTTGTAAAGGCTGTCATTAAAATAGGGTTTAATCTATCCAATGCCCCAGCTTTGATAAGGTCTATTCCTGTTTTTCCTTCTTGTCGTAAATCTTCGTATCGCGATACCAAGAGAATACCGTTTCGGGTGGCAATACCAAATAAACTGATAAACCCTATGGTCGCAGCAATACTTACAATTCCAGATGTGAAGTACACGATTAAAATTCCACCGATCAATGCCAAAGGCAAATTGATGAGCACTACAAAGGCCAATTTTACATTTTTAAACTCGTAATACAGCAATAAGAAAATTATGCCAATAGCCAAAAATGCAGTGACCAATAACAATTGAGACGCTTTGGATTCACTTTCAAATTGTCCGCCATATTGTACACGATAACCCTCAGGAAAGTCAATAGTACTGTTTACCGTATCTTCTATTTCGTTTACGGCACTTCGCAAATCCCTGCCCTGTACATTGGCAGCAATCACAATCTTACGCTGTACATCTTCACGGCTGATGGTATTAGGGCTACTTACTGAACCTATGGTCGCCAATTCACCCAATACGGTCTGTCCTCCGTTGGGCAGGCTTATTAAGGTGTTCTTGAAGTTCTCAATATCATCACGAAATGATTTTTCATAACGTACCACCAAGTCAAAATACTGCTGCCCTTCATAGATTTCACCCGCTTCCTCACCCGCAAACGCAATATCCACCTGTTCCATCAAATTGCCAGCCGTCATTCCATATGCCGCCAATATTTGGCGCTTGGGTTTGATCCGGATTTGAGGAACTTCTATTTGTTGGTCAACCGCAACATCCGCCAATCCGTCAATGGATTTGATGTTTTGTTCTACCTGTTTTCCCAATTCAAACAAACGCTGTAGGTCGGAGCCGAAAATTTTGATTGCAATATTGGCCCGTGTTCCAGACAACATGTGATCTATCCTATGTGCTATAGGCTGTCCAAGCGTGATGTTAATCCCGGGCACCACACTCAATTTGGTACGGACTTCCTCGAAAAACGTTTCTTTGGTTTTACCATCCAATATAAATGGTACATCTAATTCGGCAGCATTGACCCCTTGCGCATGTTCGTCCAGTTCAGCACGTCCCGTTCTGCGGGTCACCACTTCAACTTCGGGCATTTCCAACAACAAGGTTTCTATTTGTTTCCCAGCCTTGTTACTTTCTTCCAGAGACATTCCAGGAGGGCCAACTGCACTGATCACCAACGAACCTTCATTGAACTCGGGTAAAAAGCTCCTTCCCAATTGGGTCGCCAGTGCCAAACTCAGAACAAAAGCGATCACGGTTATACCAATCACCGTTTTTGGGAATTTAATCACCTTGTCCAATGCGGATGCATATTGTTTTTGGAGCCATTGTTCCACTTTTGTGCCCTCAGCTTGCTTGCTCAACAGTTTTTCGTTGTTCAATAAATAGGAACATAAAACAGGGGTAACTGTAACCGCAACAATCAAGGACGTTAAAACGGATGTTACAAAAGCAATCCCAAGCGGTTGTAATAGTCTACCTTCCATGCCACTCAAAAAGAACAGGGGCACGAACGAAACAATTATGATCAAGGTCGCAATAATGATGGAACTACGAATTTCCACAGAAGCATCCCGCACTACTGTGATTACCGATTGCTGAGCTTCTTTTGGTAAACGACTGTTTTCACGCAAACGTTTATATACATTTTCCACATCAATGATGGCATCATCCACCAAAGCACCAATGGCGATTGCCATACCCCCTAAACTCATGGTATTTATGGTATATCCCATTAATTTTAAGATGATGATTGACACCAATAATGAAATAGGAATTGCCAACAAAGAAATAACCGTGGTACGCCAGTTCATCAAGAAAATGAACAATACAATCACCACGAAAAACGCTCCTTCCAACAAGGTAGAATTCAGATTGCTAATAGAGGCTTCGATAAAATCGGATTGCCTGAAAATCTGACTTTTGATTTCCACTCCCTTCGGTAAGGTTTTCTGTAAATCCACAATGGCCAAATCCAATTGTTCTGTCAAATTTAAGGTGTTCACATCGGGTTGTTTGGATATGGTCAAAATCACTGATTCCTTACCATTTAATGAACCATCTCCTATCTTGTCCGATGCCCCGATCTGTACAGTGGCCACATCTTTGATTTTAATGGTCTGACCATTGATTTGCTTTAAAACAGCTTCCTGGAGATCTTCCAAAGCATAGGCCCTACCACTACCTTTAATGATGTATTGGTTCCCATATTGATTTACAATGCCACCAGGAGCATTTACATTGGCCTCCTTAACGTCCTCTACCAGTTCTGATAAGCTCACGTTATAGTGCTTCAACTTCTCAGGATTGGCAAATACTTGGTATTGTTTGTACTCGCCACCAATGACCACCACATTGGCGATACCACCTATTGCTTTGATGCGTGGGCGAATCGTCCAGTCGGATAGGGTCCGTAATTCCATGGGCGACAAACTATCGGATGTTACACCCAATAGCATAATCTCTCCCATGATGGATGAAATGGGCGCCATGGTTGGTGCACCGATACCTTCAGGCAGATTTTCACGCACCATCGGGATACGTTCACTTACAATTTGCCGTGCCCTGTATATATCCGTTCCCCATTCAAATTCGACCCAGACAATGGAAATACCCGCTGCCGATGAGGAGCGAATCCGTCTTACATTGGGCGAACCATTGAGGGCCGTTTCCAATTGATAGGTCACCAGTTTTTCCACTTCTTCCGATTCCATTCCATGGGCTTCGGTAAGAATGGTTACCGTAGGTGCCGTAAGGTCTGGGAATACATCAACATTCATTGTTTTTGCATAGTACACGCCCAAAACACTCAACACCACTGCTCCCAACAAAATCAGCAAACGATTATGTAGGGAACTATTTAATATTTTAGTCAACATAATTTTTGCTTTTTAATGTTCATGGCCATGTGCAGGGGTTGTTCCTGACATGGAAGCCATTTTTACCTGATACGCACCAGTGGTTACCACAACATCCCCAGCTTTTAGGCCTTTTAAGACCTCTACATTTTCACCATTGCGTTTACCTATGTTAATTGATCTCCGTTCAAAGCTTTCTCCTGAAAGTTGTACCATAACAGAGTAGTTACCGTAATCTTCCAACAAGGCCGATTCGGGAACAAGTGTGGTTGGTTTGCCATCACCCATTGCTATCTGTACCTGCGTTAAACTACCATCTGGAACTGGAACAACATCGTTCACGTTTGCAAACACAGAAATCAATGGACTTTCCCTTTCCACGTCTTTTGAAATGGATAGGATCTCACCATCTGAATCCGAAATGCTTTTCCAATTTCCAGTTTCCGTTTGATACCATAAACCCTTAATATTTTCCATGGTCAAACCATAGGTGGGTGCAATCTGCGATTTCAATACCTTTGAATCTTCTGTTGCCACACTGATCAATACAGCTCCTTGCTCTACATAATCACCATTGGCCACATTCACAGATCTAATGAAACCATTAAAAGGAGCACGAATCTGTTTGCTATCTCCCGAAACTCCCGAAGCAATGGATTGATATTCTGCTTTTGCTATGGCATAATTACTTTCCACTTTTTCAAATGCAGCCTTTGGAATGATCTTGCTCTCATAGAGTTCCTTTTTTCTGTTGTATTCCGATGCTGCCTGATCATAATTGGCCTTTGCTTTGGCTACCTCGGCACTCAAATTATTGGATGCCAAGCCTTGGCTACTCACGTTTAATAGCAATTGTCCTTTTGTTACCTCCATACCCTCTGTAAGGTTTAAAGTTGAGAAGTTGACGGTTCCATTGGCCGTTGCCACCATTGTTTTCAATGCCCCTTGGGATGGCTGCCAAACCCCAGAGGTTTTGATTACATCATATATTTCACCTTTTGTTACAGGTGCAGTTTGGAAGTTTGTTTTCCAAGCCTGTTCTTTCAAGAATGAAATGGATCCATCATCGCCAGCTTCACCCAAAGCCTCTTTGGCTTCGTCCAAACTGGCATACACCATAATATTCTCGATTACGATTTTATCAGTGTATTGAGGAGTGTTTAGGTCAAAAATCAATTGATGTACCCCAGATCCTGTAGGCTGAAGAAGTGGAGAAAATATACCTGGTGACGAGGGAGCGTCAGCAGTTGACCGTATTCCTTTTTCCCCTTTGACTAAACTTACCGTAACCGAACCCTCACGTACTGGCTGATGTTTGTCCAATACCGTGAAATGTGCGGCGAATTTGCTCGGTTGTCCAACAATCAATGCTGGGAACTCCACAAACAATTCCGTGTCATCCGTCCAAATGGTATAATCCAATCGGGGTCTTTCATCCCCTACATGACTACCATCCGCGTTATGGGCATGGTCTTCTTCGTTATTTTGTTTACAAGCTGTTGCCATTAAGGCAAGCACAATTATTAAATACTTTTTCATTTTGATTAAAGTTTAGTGGTCGTGGTGTGTTTCTCCATCCTCGTGGGTATGGGTCCCTTCTTCGGTCCCTGTTGAATCCTTGCCAACAGTGAACTCTTCTTGTTTCACTTCTTCCTGTTCATGCGTATGATCTGCACCTTCCCCATGGGTATGCCCATGGTCGTCTTTGGCTTCTTCTTTTTTGGTGTCACGGCATCCTGTAATTCCTATTGCAATGATTACCATTGACGCCATTAAAATTTTTGATACTGTTTTCATCTTTTAGTTTTTTAAGTTTTTACAATTGATGTATTAATAATTGTGCTTGTAATAGCTGTAGTTGTTTTTCCATTTCCAACATCCTATCGGTTGCATCCCGATAAAACTGAACTTCCATATAATATTCCAAAAAGGAATATTCACCCAGACCATAGGCTTTAAATAAAAGTGCCTCACTATCTAGGTTGGATAGCGTTTCTTGATATTCAGTGTATTTATTGAACAACAAAAGGTATTGGTTGTATTCCTGTTGGAATTGTGAATACATCAATGCCCTTGATACTTCTGAATTGGTTTGTTGGTACTCAAAATCGGCCTTTGCCGCCTTGACTTTGTTTTTACTGTTCCATAGCGGAATGGACAAACCACCAAATACTCCTGAATAGTCATTGCCGTTTACACCTTGGTAGTTATATCCCAATGAAATATTGGGCAACACTTTGTTCTTTTCCAGTTTGACGTTCTGAAAAGCAGAGGCTTCTTTGGCTTGGAGCACGGTCAATCTTGGGTCATTGGCCAGTTTTTCACTCCAAATAATTTCCAAATTTTGTAATTGGACAGGACTCTCCAACTGCAAATCATTCATTTCAATGGATTGTCCACCATTCAGCGTTTGCAATTCGGTCAGTTGGTTTTGAATGTCAGCTTGTAACTGTTCCATTATAAACTGTTCCTGAATCCAAGCTACTTTCGCCTTGTTAAGATCCAAGATTCCAACCTGTTCCTTGCTATACATTTCTTGGACTTGTTGGAAAACCTCCATACTTTGGGTCTTTCTGACTTCTTCTATCTCCTTCCGTTTTTGAAGTAGATTGAGATTGATCAACCCCTCTTTGGCTTTCAAAAGAATTTCTTGGCGCTTATTGGTGTACATCGTCTCCAACTGGTCTTCCCGAAGCTTGTTCCACTTGTTACGGGCCAAATACACCGTAGGAAACTCGAATGATTGTGAGACTTCAAATTCAGCGTAATCGTCCGACTGGTGGTCACCAAATGGCAAATAATATCCAAGAACCTCGGGGTTCGGCAAATTGTTACCGCTTTTATTTTGCAGTTGTTGGCCATTAATGTACGATTGATAGGCCTTCAACTCTTTATTGTTCTGTTCTATTTGGCCCAGTACTTTCTCTATCTCAGTGGATTGGGAAAACACTTTGCCAAAAAATAGGTACACGCAAAGGGCGCATACGAATTTAAATTTCATAATGATTTTGTTTAGGTTTATCAAAAATTGAGAAACAAACACGCTGACCAATTACTAAATAGAATCAGCTTGCCTTCTTGATTAACCTAATACAGGGGGTCCCCGAAGTGAATAATTGAATAAATAAGCTTTTTGAAGCTTATCTGGCGGATGTTCCCACTCTACAATTTTTTCATCATTTTTATAAAAGTATATGTAGAGTGGATAGTTGAAATTTGCTTTCAGAAGGTCATTTTGGGCCTTGACCTTTTTAATGGTAATTGAATCGAATACCAAATAATCATTTCCAATATTGGTATGTGTATGCACATTCAAAAACCAATCAAAAAGCCCTTGGTTTGCCTCCTGCTCCATAGGGTCTTCATGATGATGATGATGGTGACCATGGGAATGTGCGACCTCGTTAGGAGAAGATTTTTCTTGGTGAATATGATGAACATGGGGCAATACCTTATGAAACATCAATAGAAATATGATGCTCAGAAATATATATGATATGCCCTTTTTTCTAATCACGGTTCCAAAGTTAGCAAAATTATCGACCTTACTATCGGGTTATTAAAGTATCTAAAACCCAATCAATTGTATGACGGGCTAGTTCTCCTGGTTAAGTTGAACAAGAAGAATCTCTTTTTGTAAATGTTTGTCTACTATGGCAAAGTAATTTGAAAAAGATTTGTAATCTGTCTTTTCAGATTTATTTTGGTTTGCTGTTAGTAAATTTATTGGATAGTGGGGTATTCATCAGATACTGAACGTATGCTCTATTTATCGGACTTTTCCTTGTCAGGAATCCATTATTTTAATTGCTTCTTTTAGGTGATTTTGATCACTACTTGTTAAAGTATAGTTAAACTAATGACCTTTTCAGGGAATGCTTAAAAATCACTTCCTCAAAAAGCCTTAAAAATACCTTCATTTTGAGTATTTAAAAAAGACCCTCTTCTTCTTGGAGGCCCACCCAATATGTGACAATTGTTTGGGTGCCACATCCTCCAAAGTCCAAATAGAGAATTCACTGAAGTTCTTGGCGAGCCATGGAGATGCCAATACTGGTCGAAATATAAGACAGCCACCAAAAAAGGTTCCTCCTTGAAACTAAGTGTCCTGTCCTATCAGTTGAAGTCGAACTGCATTCAATTTTGCGCATAAAACAATCCGCACATCAGCAAAACTGCTTTTCTAAAAGGTATTCTAAATAGAAATAACAATACCCTACAGCTCTACCGTACAATTCTCAATTTGGGAACCCCACTGGCATCTTGAATTTTATGGTTGCTCTCATCCAATATGTTTTTCAATTGGGCCATGTCCTTGCTGATTTTCTTTTCCACCACCCTTGCATACTTTTGGGTCGTGGAAAGCTTGGTATGCCCCAAGAGCTTGGAAACGGTCTCTATGGGCACGTCGTTCATTAGGGTGATTGTTGTTGCAAAGGTATGTCTGGCCACATGGAACGTTAGGTGCTTATCAATATTTGCCCTTTGTGCAATGCTCTTTAGGTATTGGTTCACCTTTTGATTGGAATACACTGGAAGAACGGTATTTTCATTTTTGGGAAAATCCACATACTTCTCCAAGATGTTCTTGGCCTTGGGCAATAGGGGCACCTTCACTTCGGTCTTGGTCTTTTGGCGTTTTACATCGATCCAGAGTTCCCCGTCGATGCCGGATACGATACCATTGGGATTGAGAAGTTTGATCTCTATATAACTGAGTCCGGTATAACAGGCAAAAAGGAAAATATCCCGGACCAGTTCCATGCCCTTTTCCTCGAATTCCAATTGGTCCAGTGCCAGGATTTCCCCCTCTTCCAAAAAAGCACTGTCATAATCCTCCATTTTCACTTTATAGAGGTTGAAGGGATTCTTGGGGATGCAATCAAATTTATAGGCCATGGTCACCAATTTCTTGAACCGTAGCATATGTTTCATAATGCCATTGTTGTTCAATGTTTGGAACGACTTGATGGGGTCGCAGTTCCGCAGGAAGTTTTCAAACTCGATCAAAAAGGCATAGTCTATCGAGGCCAGCCCAATATCGGGTACCCGATATTTTTTGGCAATGAAGCGTTTCAGGTAGGTCTCGGTGGAGGAATAGTTCTTGACCGTCCCTTTGGCCAGTTTGGGCAACTCATAGATTCGGTTGTACTCCAAAAGGTCCAATAGGGTGAGCATCACCTTGTCCTTTCCCAGATATCGAAGTTTGACGGATTGTGCCGTTATAAAGTTGCTCTCGGCACTGAGTTGCCGATGGCATTCCAGCAACTTTGCACGGACGTCGTCCAGATATTTGTTTACAACAACGGATTCACTGGCCCTATGGTCCATTTTTCCCAAAATAGGACACCATCGTTCTTCAAAAGTTGATCTATGGACACTGAGATCTGCATTTTTTCCTTTACATCTGATCCGGACATAAATGGGAAACCGTCCATCTTTTTTTCTTCCTGATTTTTTCAGCCAAAAACTGATACTGAAGGAGTTAGAGGTATTCATGTGTTCTCGCTTTAAGTGAAACATTGGTTGAAGCGAAAGTCAAATCACACGAAAAATCAATTATGGAAGTACAATTTAGGGAATTTTTCCCGACAAAAATAGGACACTCTATAGGACATCCTCACCGATGGTTTCAGATGGAAATAAAAAAAACCAGAAAAAATTAATTTTCTGGTTTTCAATTAATTAAGGTTTTACTTAGTGTCATAAAACCATGGTTCGTCGGGATGACTGGAAGAAAGTGTATTTTACAACGTTCTAACAATCAACACCTTATACTGTGCTCTAATACTGATTAACCGAACTCTAAACTGTCTATAAAACAGCACATTCAGAGGCAAAACTTATGCATGTTTTACAATGCAAATTTACAAAAATAAGATGGTATCATTTGTTCTTAAAAGAAATTAGTACTGAAACAATTCTTTAAACTTGTAAAAAATTCTTTCGGCCACGCTAAGATTCTCAGTGATAATCTCAGCATGCTTCATTTATAATTTGTAAAGATGTTTTCACCTTATTAATTAAAAGTTCAAAATCTAAATTTTCGATAACTTCACCACTTATCAACTTGGAACCCATTCCCACGCAGGCGACCCCTGCTTCGAACCAGCTTCTTAGGTTATCTCTTTCTGTACCTACTCCGCCAGTTGGCATTACGCTCGTCCATGGTTGTGGTCCCTTTATGGCCTTTACAAAGTCAGGACCATAAGTGGACCCTGGAAAAAGTTTAATGATCTCCACCCCAAGTTCCTCTGCGCGATTTATCTCGGTACCCTTCGGACAAAATTGTGCGTTCTTTTTATTCGCCAAAAAATAGAAAACCTGATTGACACCCCTTCAATATATATTGTTTATGCTATAAAGTTGCCATTATTTCTTTTTAAAGTGTTTGAAAACATTACGCACATTGCGGTGTTGTTTTAACAATCGGGAAGCTTCGTTTTCATCTACCTGTAGTTCGTCCATCAACATGCGGATGGCCCTATCCACCAATTTTTTATTGGAAAGTTGCATGTCCACCATTCTATTGCCCTTCACGCGACCCAACTTTATCATGATGGAAGTGGAAATCATATTCAGCACGAGTTTTTGTGCGGTCCCTGCTTTCATACGGGTACTGCCGGTCACAAATTCGGGGCCAACCACCAGTTCAATGGGGTATGATACCTCGGCGGCCATGGGCGAATTTACATTGCATACAATACAACCTGTCACCAGACCTTCTTTCTGGGCGGCTTTTAATCCTCCGATGACATAAGGGGTGGTGCCTGATGCCGCTATTCCCAAAAGCACATCACTGGAATGAATATTGAACCCTGACAAATCCTTCCAAGCTTGGTTTTTATCATCCTCCGCATTTTCCACTGCCTTTCTCAAGGCTAGGTCCCCACCTGCAATCAAACCAATGATCACATCGTCATCCACGCCAAAGGTAGGAGGGCATTCGGAAGCATCCAATACGCCCAAACGACCACTGGTTCCTGCACCAATATAGAACAATCGTCCCCCTCGCTCAATGTTTTCAAAAGCTGCATCCACAAAAGCCTTGATGGCCGGTATTGCTCCTTCCACCACTTGGGGAACGGTTTTGTCCACGCTGTTGATGTTGGTCAAAAGCTCAGTGGTATCCATGTTCTCCAAATTGTCAAATAAAGAGGATTGCTCGGTAGTAGGATTGAATATTTTCATTGTTTTTTTCGAATTAATAATAAACCGATTATCGTAAGAGTGGCGATAATTGCTATGGTAAAAAAGCCCATGTCAAAGCCATACTTTTCCTTGGCATAGTTCCCAGCAAAATATGTCATCAAAGGCGTTAGTATACAAATTACAGGAACCCATTTGTCCTTTATGTTAACCTTGGTGAACATGCCCAACAAAAACAAACCCAACAAGGGTCCGTAGGTATACCCCGCCATGGTAAAGACCAAGGAAATAACATCACCCCTACTTCCTGAAAACAGCATTACAATCAGGAATAAAATGGCAGAAAACCCTACGAGGGCCTTATTTTTTAGAGACTTTACTTTTCCCTCCTCTTTTTTGTCAATTTCAAGGAAGTCGTAGGTGAACGAAGTGGTCAAGGCGGTGAGGGCGGAATCCACACTGGAAAACGATGCCGCTATGATTCCTAACAAAAAGCTCACCCCAGCCAATGGCCCCAGATAATTTAGGGTCAAATTTGGAAACAGCGTGTCAGTGTCCAACAACGTTCCATCGGCTGCCCTTGGCAATTGTACCCCATTGTTCTCGGCATAGATATAGAGCAATACCCCCAATCCTAAGAACAAAAACTGTGTTATGGCCAAAATAAGACTATAGGTCAAAGAATTCTTTTGGGCATCCCATTGGTTTTTACAAGTGAGGGTCTTTTGCATCATGTTTTGGTCCAGTCCCATCATTCCAATAGTGATCAAAAAGCCTGAAATGAATTGTTTGTAGAAGTTGTTGGCCGATTTTCCCTCCCATTCAAAAACCTTAAAGTATTGATGTTCCGTCACCGCATGAACGGCATCCCCAAAAGTAAAATTGAATGAATCCATGATGGCCCAAACAGTCAATACCGCGCCTAAAATCAAGAATACGGTCTGTACGGTATCCGTCCAGACAATGGTCTTGATCCCTGATTTATTGGTATACAACCAAACCAGTACCAAAATTACGATCACGGTTACCGCAAAGGGAATGCCCAAGGCGTCAAAAAAAGCAAACTGAAGTATTTTGGCTGCCAACAGCAATCGCAAAGCCGCCCCAAAAGACTGGGAGATTAAGAAAATCAATGAGCCCGATTTGTAGGAGACGTTGCCAAACCTATCCCTGAGATACGCATAAATGGAAACCAATCGCAACCTATAATACAAGGGTATCAACACAAAGGTGATAAACAGATAGCCCAAGACATTCCCCAACACGAATTGGAAAAAATACAGGTTGTTGTTGCCCACCATACCGGGCACCGAAACAAAGGTGACCCCGGAAAGTCCGGCCCCAATCATGCCAAAAGCTACCAGAAACCATGGCGACTCTCGGTCCCCCGTAAAAAAGGTTTGGTTACCACTTTTTCTTGATGTGAGGTACGAGATGGCCATCAACAACAAGAAATAGGCTACTATGACCGCAAATACGACTGTTGGTTTCACCGTACGGTTTCTTTTTGTATTTTAATATAGTTGGATACTTTCCAAATTTGATTGGTATTCCGAATAATCTTCCATGGCATCCAATTCTTCCATGGTTCCCTTGGCTTCCACCCATTTTCTAAGTTTATCGGTGCCATTGATGATGTCTATGGGCCAATTTTCATAATCGTACTCGTAGGGAGGGTTCAACCACTCAAAATGGTCTCCCATGTAATGGTGCAGCTCCTGCATCAACCATTGGCCAACCCGCCACGGTTTACAGGTTTTCCGGTCTAGTGTATGCACTTGAAAACCTCCACAGGGTTTATCTGCCTGTTTTTGGAAGGTGGGCAAGAAATTGATAGGTCGTATGGCCACTCCCTGCAATCCACTTTTCGCAAAAGCCTGTGAAAGATAGGTATCCCAATACCCGTAAGGTTCTATTTTGGGATGTCCCATGATCTCCAGTGGTTGGGTGGTTCCCCTACCCTCACTCAAAGTGGTTCCCTCAAACAACACCATCCCGGGAAAGGTAAACGCACTTTCTACTCTGGATAAATTGGGTGAGGGCAGCAACCAAGGTAGCCCGGTGTCTTCATAGTACATTTGTCGGGTCCAGCCTCTCATTTCAATAACCCTGAGTTTGGATTTTGAAGCCGCCCAATACCGCTGATGCATCAAAGCCACTTCGCCAATGGTCATGGCATGGCGCACTGGCATGGGATGGAGCCCGATAAACGACTCAAATTCCATATCCAAAACATTGCCCTCCAAGTCAACCCCATTTAACGGATTGGGTCTGTCCAAAATCACAATTTCAATGTCTTTGGAAACGCACGCATCCAAAATTAGGGTCATGGTGTAGATGTACGTATACATTCGGCACCCTACATCCTGAAGGTCGATGAACAAATGGTCGATATCCTTGAGCATAGCCTCGGTGGGAATCCTTGTTTCAGAATACAACGAGTACACTGGAATGTTGAAATAGGGATGCACGGTATGATCGGTCTCGATCATATTGTCCTGGGCATCGGTGGAAAATCCATGTTGGGGGCCAAAAATTTTGATGAATCGGTCCCTAAAAATCTTTTTGAACCCCAGCGTGGCATGCTGAAGATTTCCATCTACAGAGGCATTATGACACAACAGCGCCACATTGCCCTTAAATTGGGATTGAAGTGCATTGTCCTTCAGCAAAACATCCAAACCTGTCATTATTTTTTTCATGGCCGTTCCTTCATTTTTGTTGAAAAAAAACCAAGCCAAATTCCAGATTTGGCTTGGATACTTAAACTAAAAACTAATCAAAGTTTTTATTAGAGAAACTACTTAATCAAGAAGTTGGGTTTGCAGGCGTACTATCGTTGTTATCACGCTCTGCATTGGGGTACGGATAATAATTTCTATTTCGTTCTGCAGCTGCATCACCGGGACCTGGACGATCAAATCTACGGCTATCCTCCAACCCGAGTCCGGACAGATACAATTCTATTCTGCGGTTCTTATAAATCTCATCCAAAACTGATTGCTGATCTACGGTACCGGCATAGTCTGCCAAGGCAGCACCTACACCAAAGGCATCCTCGCCAGCGGTTTTGTTGCGAACAGCATTCAATTGAATGACCGCATTGTCCAAATCGTTGCTTCTGGCATAGGCCTCGGCCTTTATCAAAAGCATTTCACCTGGGAGGTATACCGGAATCTCATCGGTGTTATTATCAAAGAAGGCGGTTACCTGATAAACGGGAATCGCGGCATCTGGATCTTCGCTGAACACGTAGAAGTCCACACGTTGGTCACCATCCTCCGGAAGTAAATCATCAGGAAGCGCAAATCTGGCATCCTTGGCCTGGGTCACGTTTTGGGAACCGAACCAGAATGCCAACGGATTGGGTATGGCCGCATCATAGGCCCAAGTCGATTGGGCAGATAGGTCCACATCGTCCGCAGCAGCTATAGCAGCGCTATAATTGCCTGCCATCAGATTAAAGCGGGCCAATAGCGCATTGACAGAGTTCTCCAAATCCACAGAACCGATCAATCCTGAAGTAACCTCAGAAGACAATCCAGCATCAATATATCCTTTGGCCTCAGTGAGGTCATCAATGGCATTCTGCAACACCGTTACCCTATCGTTGAAAGGGGCATCTTCGATGATTTCCACAGGAATTTGTTCAAAATACTGAATCAAGGTTCCATGTACCAAAGCTCTGTAAAAAAGTCCATATGCCTTAAGCGTATTACCCACCGAAGTATCATCGGTTGCCGTTTCCGCCGAGGTAATCACCGTAGTGGCCTCTTTGCGGCACAGCATGGCATTGGTCCACATATTGTTCAACAGCTCATTGTCACCCCCAATATCATCTCCCCCCAAAAGCACTTCATTTTCCCCTTGGTTACCGGGGTTGAGCAATTGCAGTTCACTGGTATTCAATCCGGTGATGTTTACAGAAGTATAGATAAGACCGCTACGTTCTGCGCTCCAACGCTGTTGGATACCGTTGATCAAATCCACAAGATTGTCCGTGTTGTTCACAACATCAGGCTCCAAGGTTGAATTGGGATCCAAGTACACCTTGTCACAAGACACTGCCCCAAGAGTCAATGCCGCCAACAGTAAAAATTTATATATTCCTTTCATGTCTTTCATTTTATAGTTTAGTGCTGATTGATAAAGCAAAAGTGCTTGGAATTGGTACGTTACCAAAGTTTACAGCACGCAGTAGATTGGATTGTCCACCAGCGTTGGTCTCAGGGTCAAAACTCCAAAAGTTGTCAAAAGAGATCAGGTTTCTTCCGATCAAGGATACCTCTACATCTTTAAGCGAGTTGTTGAAAAGCGAATCGAAAGTATAGGATAAGGCTATTTCCCTCAATTTTACGAAGGAACCATCCTCTATTCTAAATTGCTCAATGGGATAAATCCCAGCAATATATCCTCTTGGAAGGTCACCGCTAAGCTCTTGGGCAGACAATCGACCCAAACCAACCCCTTGACGGGTACGTTTATCGGCATCAAACACATCAAATCCCTGTACGGATTCCCACAGCATGGAAAAACCAAAGTTCTTGTACTTCAAGTCGGTTCCAATACCCATGATATAATCTGGGTTGGGGTCACCAATAATTTTTCGAAGCGCATCCCCTGTGGGTTGTCCATTTGCATCACGCTGTGCAATACCCGTAGCAGCATCCCCTCTTTCTTGTTGGGGAACGCCCACAGGCGCACCCGTGTCGGATGGTCCGGACAAAATCAACTCCCCATTGTCATCCTTGGCAAAATACGTTCCGTAGAAAACCCCCAAAGGCTCTCCCTCACGTACAATTGGCGTGGCACCGGCAACAGTGGCCACGGTAATATCACCACCAATGGTCTTTAACACCTTGTTTTTATTGGTACTGAAGTTTACATTCACGTCCCAGGTAAAATCAGGAGTCTTTATAGGGGTTATCCTGGCATAAATCTCCAAACCTTTGTTCTCCATGCTACCCACGTTCTCCGTTCTGGACGCACCACCAATGGAAGGCGCCAAAACCCGGGTCACAATCAAATCTTCAATTTTTTGGCTATAATATGAGAACAACAATCCGGCGCGATCGTTCCAAAAACTTAAATCGGCACCTATTTCAAATTCCTTGGTACGCTCTGGCACCAAGTCTTCGTTACCCAGTCTATTGTTTTGCTGTAAACTTCCCGCTCCCGCAAATTCGTTGGGCGTGTAGCTTCCAAATCTTTCATAAGGTGATATCGCGGTAAGGTTACCCGCCTCTCCGTAGGAAGCCCTCAGTCTTGCCGAGTTGAAGAATCCTTCGGTGTTCCAGAAAGGTTCGTTGGAAATAAGATAAGAACCGGACACTTTTGGATAGAAATTACTTCGGTTGTCCACATCAAAGTTCGTGGCTCCATCCACACGACCTGCAACAGTTAAGAACAACTTGTTGTCATAGGAAAGTGTTTCCTGAAGGAAGAATCCGTAAATGTCCAAATTGGAATCCACTGGATTGTATTGCAAGGGAATGGTAGGCACTCCCGACGCATCGAGCCCTCTTCCTTGGGTGGCATCCAACTCCAATTGACTGGCCTGGAAGCTATACCCTCCTGTTGTGGAAGAGTTCAATGTTTCGCTGATATCCCAGTCATAGTTTGCGGTAATGTCATAGTTCCAGTTAAAAATCTTGGCCTCGGCATCCCCCAAATAGCCATCATTAAAATAGGCGGGGTTAACCCCATCATAAGGGTACACTGGAATGGAGATATGTCCTTTTTGCTTGTAGGTATCCACACCGATGATTTGATCTATGGTAAGATTATCAATAGGTGTGATCTTTACATGTGCATTGGGAATGAATCGGTCCACATTTTGGGTAATATCAAAGGTCTCGATAATACTTAATGGGTTTACCCGGGTAGGTTCCACCGCCAAAAGATTCCCATTGGCATCGCGTTGCGAAAGGTCATACACGTTATTGGTAATGTTCATGGCATTAATGGGACTCCAGAATACGTTACCATCCGGTTTCTCATCGGACTTACTGCTTGAAAAATAGAGTCCTATGTCATAGGAAATCCAATCTGCAACATTATGCCCAAACTTTAACCGGGCGGTAAAACGGTTATAAGTGGTATTTTTAACAATCCCTTCATTACTCGTATAGCCCACAGAGGCCAAATAGTTCATTTTGCTATTCCCATCGCGAACCATAAAGTGGTTATCAGTTCCAAAACCGGTTTGGAAAATATCATCCTGATAATCATAGCGGGTGGTATTGAACTTTTCGGAACTTAAGTTTAAGAAAGGTGTTGCGGTATTTGTGTCGGCATCAAAACCAAAAATGGGCCACAATCTTCCAGCCAAACCGCCTACGGGTACCGTTTCAAATTCCTCCCCGGTTAAATTAAGGTCCAATTTTTTACGAATGGTATTGATATTGATTCCTGTTTTAAAGGTCATTTCTGGACCATTCCCAAAGGATCTTCCTTTTTTGGTGGTAATCACCACCACCCCATTGGAAGCCCTTGAACCATAAATGGCGGCGGCGGCGGCCCCGTTGAGAATATTGATGTTTTCAATGTCATTGGGGTTGATGTCCACCATCCTATTCTGTCCTGGACTTGCATCCCCGGCAGGAACGTTAAGGTTGGTCACATTGGTGGTAAGGTTACTGGCGATCACCCCATCCACCACATAAAGCGGTTCAGAGGAACCTTTAATGGTACTGGGTCCTCTCAAGCGAATGGAAAATCCACCGGCGGGATCTCCCGAGTTTTGGGTGATTTGCGCCCCTGGCACCTTACCTTGTAGTGAGGAAGTAACGCTCACCGGTGCGGCTTCCACCAATTTGGCAGATTGAACCGTGGTAATGGCATTACCCAGTTTTTTCCGTTCTTGGGTCACCGAGGATCCCAAAACAATAACCTCATCCAGTTTATTTGAATCTTCGGTCAAGGAAATTGATAAATTCTGTGTGCTTCCAGTAAGTACCTGTTCTTTGGTTACAAAACCAAGATAGCTGATGACCAAGGTCTTTCCCTCGGCATCAGAAACTTCTAATTGAAAGTTTCCATCAAAATCGGTCACCCCACCTATGGAGGTTCCTTTAATGAAAACATTGGCCCCTGGTAAAGGTTGGCCCGCATTGTCACTTACTGTTCCTGAAACCGTCAAGGTTTGGGCGAATACGGAATTCACCCCCAAGAACAGTGTCAAAAACAGTAACATGTAATTGAGTTTTTTCATACGTTGAGTTCTTTTTGAGCATTTGCAACAAACTTAGCGAGCAATTTTCAATGTTGCAATTTTTTTACAGTTTTTTATTGCAAAAATTAGATTTTATTGCATTATTAAACAACTTTTAATAAAAAATGCTGTTTTTTATTGCATGATTATATTTTATATTTGCGATATGAACAAGACGGAACGACATCAATTCATACTGACCGAAGTTCACCTGCACAATAGGGTAGTTTTGGCCGATCTGGCCAATATGCTCAACGTGTCCATTGATACCGTTCGACGAGATATCAAGGAACTTGATTCCGCCAAAAAGCTGAAAAAGGTACATGGGGGCGCTTTATCGAATGGCTTCAATGCCTATTCTGACCGTTCCACTGATATTTATGAACTGGACAGTAAGGTTTCCATTGCCCAAAAGGCGGTTTCCCTGATCAAGGAAGGGGATGTCGTGTTGATCAGTGGTGGGTCCACCCATTTGGAACTTGTTAAATTGATTCCGAAGAAGTTGTCGCTTACGTTTTTTACGCCCAGTCTTTCCATGGCCATTGAACTATCCCAACGGTTGCCCATATATCATGAGATTTTTCTAATTGGAGGGAAACTTTCCCGAAGCTCACAATTGACCATTGGAGGTGGATCTATCAATTTACTTTCGGAAATCGAAGCAGATATCTGTTTCTTGGGAACAGGGTACTTGGACGCAAAAAAAGGGATTACGGAAGTGGATTGGGAAATTGCACAAATGAAAAAAGCTATGATCAAGACCTCCAAAAAGGTGGTTTCACTATGTATCTCCCCGAAACTGAACACGTCCAACCGCTACAAAATCTGCGATATTGGTAATCTGGACACCTTGATTACTGAACTGGATCCCAACTCTTCTGTTTTGGACGCCTATCGTATTAGGAGCCTAAAACTATTATAAAACCGTCTTAGGTTTCATAAGGGTACTTGTTCCCTGCTAATTTTTTGAGTTCATAATCCTGCCCATTTCTGATTCCCATTGGTAAAAATCTGTCCTTACAATTCGTCCGATTAAACTTTCTTGGTTGAGTTCTTGCTATTCCTCGGTAGGGGGCATTCTCCTGAACCTGCCTGTCAAAGCCCCGATAGGTTCTCTCATGCTCTATCTTGGCGTAGTATTTCAGGTTCTCGGCCTTGACCTCTTGGTTGCGGTGGAAACTCTTGGCATAGTCCTCCATGAGCTTCCTTGTGTATTCCCTTAGCATATTTGGGTCATTGCCTATGGCCTTTAGTTCCCTTTGGTTGGGACTGACCACTATGGAATAGAATTTCGGGTCTTTCTGCCTCAGTTTGGCCGTGTTGGCATCTATTTCATCGATGACCGTTTGAGTGCTTACGCTGTCGCTCTCTTGGTCAAAGAACTCTTCCCTTTGTTCGGGCAATCTATCCTCGTTTTCCTTTTCCAGATAGTCCACGTAGTTACCTACACTGGAGTTGTAGGTACTGCCCATTTTCTGTGCTGAGATGGTAAGGTACATAAGCGTTATCTTAATTGATGTTTCAAGCTTTCAAAATCCCCGATGTCCATATTGATTTTCAGATACGGCTTTCCCATCATGGGTTCCACCTTCTCAACATTTTGAAGCATTTCATTACAGTGTTTTTTATATTCTTTGAATTCTTGCAATATTCTGTCATGCTCCACTTTTGGAACGGTATTTCTAGGCTCCAAAAAATCCATTCGCTCTTCCTGAATCTGAACAGGTTCCCGTCTCGGTTTCCTCCCATCCTTTACATAGGCCTCATATAGAATCAACATCATTTCATAGGTGGGCCGGATACTTGTCTTTTCCATGTTCTTGATAATGGCGATGAGCCTATCGATTTTTTTCATCATCTGACGCTCCAATTTTTTGATACTATCAAGAATGATCTTTGTTCCCTCCCCAAAAGGGTCAAGGTTGTTCTCCTTGAAGTATTGAATCATTCCATCCAACACCTCGCTATGGGAACTGTTGAACCTTTTGGAATAATTGCGAAAGCGTGTGGCCGTTTCTTTCTTTACGGTGATATTGGAATAGCCTCCCGTTCCTTTCTTTGTTTTACCGTTTGTTGATTGCTTTTCCATAGGTTCGATTTTGCTTTTTAGTGAAATTGCGTCAATTTTTTCGTCAAAAATTTCCAGTGTTTACAGGGCTTTCCAAAGGGTTTACTGTAGATTGCGGAAAAGTCTACTGTAGACCCTGATTTTGCACAGTATTCCAAAATCCATTCAATTAACTGGTTTTCAACTTGTTGAAGACCCGAAAACAACCGTGATGGCGCAATTTGCGCATCACCCTCTTGCTATTCCGAACAACTCCCATTCAGTCGTAGTTCTGAATACCCTTTTCAATCCCCGATTGCCTTTTTATGTTCCTTTTGGTTCATATGGTCAATCAAGTTCTGCATGTCCTCACCTATCTTATGCTCCAGTACCCTTGCATAGATCTGGGTAGTGGACAGTTTGGTATGGCCGAGCATTTTTGAAACGGTTTCAATTGGTACACCATTGGAAAGGGTTACCGTTGTTGCAAAAGTGTGCCTGGCTGAATGAAAGGATATGGTTTTGTAAATACTACAGGCCTTTGCAATTTCCTTTAGATATTTGTTTGTCTTCTGGTTGGAAAGCACAGGTAGTATTTTTGTATCGGTCTCTGGACTGTCCCAATACTTTTCAATGATTTCTTTTGCTTTGGGCAATAAGGGCAGTTTTACACTTTCCGAAGTTTTTTCCCTTTTGGTATAGATCCATTGGTTTCCATCAATACCAAGTACCAGTTGATTCTTTTCAAGTTCCCGGACATCGATATAGGATAGCCCGGTATAACAGGAAAAAAGAAAGGTGTCCTTGACCTTTTCATAGCCTGCTCCAGTGAAGTCCGTTTCTTCAATGAGCCTAAGTTCCCTTTCCGTTAGATAACTACGTTCAGTTTTATGAAACCGGAGCTTATAGTTAATGAAAGGGTCTTTGTCCAACCATTCCAACTTGACGCCCAGCTTGACCATTTTCATTAAACGCTCCAAGTGTTTCATCGCCCCATTATTGGTACACTTCTTTCCCTTTTGCAATTCAGGGCCGTTCAGTAGATAATGTTCAAAATCGGTAATGAACTTATAGTTCAATTGTTTCAAACGGATGTCGGGGAGTTTGTAATTGGATTCCAAAAAACGAAGGAGATACTTTTTGGTCCCATAATAGTTCTTCATCGTTCCAGGGCGGAGTACACTCTTTTGTGTTTTGTTATGATACTCGATAAGTTCAAGCAGGGTATTATGTTGCTCGTCCTGTCCTAGATAACGGGCCTTAATGGCCTGTGCTGTGATTACTTTTTCCTCCCGCAACAATACCTTGTGGGTGTCCATGATTGCAGCATACACCTCATCAAGATAGCTGTTCAATAAACGGGCCTTGTGGGTCAGACCATGGAGCCTTCCCTTATTTTCATCCCATTCATTCACCGAAACATATCGTTTAAGACTTATCTCGGCCCTCTTCCCATTGACGGTGATACGGGCATAAATGGTCAGCTTTTGGGGATTATTTGAAATGTCCCGCGTGAAAAGAAGTACTTTTAAAGTGTTGGAATTGCGCATAATACATAACTTTTGGGTTTGACAAAACAGGTTTGCAAAACACCCATGAACAGCGTCAAGCTGTAGCTAAATTATGCACAAGGAACGTACCGAACCATTCACCGAACTCTACACCTTTTATATGTATTTAAATGATATCAAATGAATGCATAAAAAACAAAAAGCACTGTCAATCAGTCAGTTGACAGTGCTTTGATACCACTTGATTAGTGGTTCGTCGGGATGACTGGATTCGAACCAGCGACCACACGCACCCCATGCGTGTACGCTACCAGACTGCGCCACATCCCGTGTTTGACCTTCGGTCAAAAATTTTCAATAAACAATACCCAAATCCCTAGCCATCTACTGCAGAGCAGTCTGCGTGCCAGAAGGAGTCTATCCTGAGCGTAGCCGAAGGACCACATCCCGAAAAGGGATTGCAAAAATATAAATTTTGGTGATACTATCACCCAGCACAACTAAAACTTTTTGGTGCTAAGTTAGTCCTTGTTGAAGTCATTTTTCAAAAACAGGACCTCCACTTACTCCCGATATAGTGTAAAGTGGCCTACAAAACGTTGTTTTTCAGTGTCGTTTGCATTTACCACGTACCAGTAGTCTCCTGTTGGAAGAGGTTTTCCATCATAGTTTCCGTCCCATTTTTTCACCTGGTCCAAATGTGCAACCACCCTACCATAGCGGTCATAGATAATCACATCTATATTTGGGAAGTATTCACGGTTCCCGGGATACCAATAGTCGTTCATGTTATCACCGTCAGGAGTAAAGAAATTGGGCATTTCCGGCATTCCTTCAAAATTAAATGGCATTACAAGAGTGGCCTCACAGCCATTTTGGTCACGTACCATAATGGTGATATTGGAATCTTGTATGATATTAAAGACATTCTCTTCACCAAAAGATTCTCCTTGGAAGAAGTACTCATAACCTCCAAAACCCCCAGTTGCAATAGCCGTGACTTCATCTGGACCTGTTTTGGTCGCTTCCAAAGTCAGTGGCTCATAAGCTTCAACCTCAAACTCAACAAAGGTTACACATCCGTTAGCATGATAAATGTAAACGGTGTGCTCTCCCGCTGGTAAATCACCAAAAATCCGCTGATTGGTAGCCATCCGTATGTCATCCACATCCAAAGAGAACAATAGATTTGACAATTGGGAACCATCCGCAATATTTATGGTGACCGTACTATTTGGGAATATACCCTCACAACCATACTCCACAACCGGTTCGGCAACAATATCCACACCTATTCCAATTTCAGCGATCACATTGGTCTGGCAACCATTGGCGTCACGTACAAAAACCACATAGGATTCGCCCCCTTGAAGGTTATCGAAAAACAGGCTATCATTTCGTACAAAATCTGCATCGTCCGCAGAATTTACACTTGTATAATAGGGTCCCGTTCCTCCGGTAACTTCAAGAATCATGCTACCGTCTCCATCTCCCATACAGGTTTCCGGGGTAGTTTCCACAACTCCGGCCAAAAGTTCCATAGGCTGTGTAATCTCTACCGTTCTGGTAATGGTACAACCTAAATCATCCTGAATAATGATGTCATAGGTTCTCGGAGCCAAATCATTGAAGGTTTTCCTATTTGGATTGGCTGGGTCATCACCTTCGAAGAATTCACTTAACGTATCGGAGATGGAATATCTTATCTGACCTGTCCCCCCACTTGCTTCAATAATAATCTGTCCGTTCATATCCCCGGCACACAATACAGGCACAGCTTCCAAATAATCCAACACCAATGGGTCTTTTGGTTCAATATCAATCGGGGTCGACATCACTTCACATCCACCACTCTGAGCATATACAAAGTATCTTCCGGGGTTAAGTTCCCTGAATATCCCTGAATTCTGGGTGGGGCGTACAATGGATGACGCCGTCACAGGCAGCGTGTTGGAGTTAACCAAGGTATAAGTGTAGTTTCCGATTCCACCAAAAGCTTCGGAACGAATAATTCCCGTAGCTTCACCTGCACAGTTGATGGTTGCATTGTTCAAATCTAGATTGATGACCAATGGTGCAGCAGGATCTAAGGAAACTAAGTTGGATGTTTCATACGGACATCCATTGTCGTTTTGTACTTCGTATTGAAAAGGTCCTGCATCAGCACTAATATCCACAGAAATTTGAACACTTGTCACACCAGCTCCAAAACCAACAAATGCATCGCTTGTTCCCGCTCTTCGGTAGGAATAATTGACTCCCGGTTCTGGATTGGTCACCGTAAGTTCCATGATGCCCAAATCCCCACAACCTGGCGGTTGAAGTTCCCTCAATTCAGCAACCACTATTTCCGGGTCTAAAATGGTTATCTCATCTGTTTGGGCGCTACAGTTCCAGCCATCAAAAATGGTAATCCTGTAGACTCCTTCGGACAAATTACCAAATCGTGGCGTAGTCTGTAAACCGCTATTGGTCCCATCCGTAATTCTGTTCAATTGATATAGATAGTTTCCAGGCCCTTGACCACCGGCCTCATTGTATGCCTCTATAATCGCGTCATTATCATTGTTACAGGCCAATGGACGCACAATACGAATATCCGCTGTAATATCGATTGGTAGTGGTAGGTTCAGAGTTCTACTAGATTCACAACCTTCTAAGTCTCTAATATTTACCGTGTAAGTATCGGTTGATAGATTTTCGAATACTGGATTAGCATTCGGATAATCCACCAATATGGTTCCATCGGATGCCACCAATTGGTATTCGTAGGTTCCCCATCCTCCATCTCCTGAAGCTGTAATCTCTCCCAACCCGGGGACATTACAGGTAACCGGGGAAGTTTGCAATAAGTCAACGGTAAGTTCCCTATCCGGAGAACGTACCGTGGTAACATTGCTGACAGTATCACAATATGGTGAATCCAAAGCTTCTATACGCACTATCAAGTTGCCTGCAGGAACATTTTCAATACGTTCAGGAGTGTTGATAGGTGAATTGGTATCGAAAGTACCGGTTATGCCCGTAGAAGTCTCCACCCCAGAATTATCCCGGGTGAACACTTCATAATTATATTGACCATTATAATTATTGATATCCAAACTGATGACGCCATCTGAACCATTGAAACACATTACCGGTTCCACTTCGGCGATAACAGCTTCAATAGTATTGTACTCTGGCATATTGACGGTAGCCGTCAAATAAGTACATCCGCCACTTCCCACATCGGTAACCGCAAAAATGTAGTTGCCGGGCGTAGCAATATCCCAAGTGACCCTATCACTTCCTCCTGAACTACGGGCAGGTTCGGAGCCCAAAGGTAGTATCTGCACTTCATAATCCCCAGGACCCTCGTTTACTATGATATCAATGGAACCTGCACTGACCCCTGTTCCCGAAGTGTCACAGGTAATAGGGTTCACATTGTAGCTGAAAGTAATATCTGTAGGAGTGTTGATGTTTACCGTATCGGTAATTTCACATCCGTTTTGATCCCTTGCGGTAAGGACAATGGTCTGATTGGTTCCATTATCGATTACTTCAAAAGTGTTGCTTGTTTGGAAATTGGTTCCATCAAATTGTGGGGTTCCATCATTCATACTGTACGTGAACGACCCAGAACCAGTAGCTGCTCCTGTTCCATCACCATTGGTATCGGTATATATTGTGATGGTTGCCATACTAAATTGGTTGCTCGATGGATTACAACTGAACTCGGTATTGACCGCATTAATCTGAACTTGCGTAGGTTCGTCTATTATGATATCCCCTGACCGTGCCGGACAACCCCTATTGGAAACTACTCCAACTTGATAGGTTCCTTGTGGCAAATTATCAAAGAGATTTGTCAATTGCGGTCCTGCTACTATTGTTGATGTAGAACCTTGATACAGTACATAGTTTATTGGAGTATCTGTGGCGGTTAGAGGGTCCAACTCTACCGAAATGGTTCCATCATCAGCCCCAAAACAGGTAATGTCGCTTTTTGGTGTGGCGGTAATAACAGGTGTATCCACAGTGGAAACAATCACCTCAGCTTCATCGGAACATAAAGGATTTGTGTTTGAATCCAAATCCGTCACCAAGATATTGTAGTTTCCAGGGTCAACACCATTAAAAACATTATTATTGATTTGCGGGGCCCCCACATTGGCCATACCATTGTCCACATCTCTTAGTTGGTATTCAAAATTTCCACTTCCTCCGGTTGTATTCACGGTAATTACACCATCACCTGCATTACAGGTGGGGTACGATGTGGCATCAGCGGAAATCGCGAAGAAATCAAATACATCAGCGGTTACCGTGTTGGTACATCCATTTCCGTCCCTAACGGTGATTACATAACTTCCCGGATTGGGAACAACAAATGACGTTCCTGATTGAAAACCGCTTCCAAGATCATATTGGAAAGTTTCTTCTGGCAATCCGGAACCTGTGGAAAGTGGAGAAACTATGTTGATTTGATATCCGCTGGTAGCCGTACACTGGTTTACCACATCTATTTCCGGGTCCGGAATCCCCGCCTCTTGGGTCACCGTCAGTGTGGTCATGGCGGTACAACCATTGGCATCCTGTACGTAAAAATCGTAGTCTGCGGGATAGGGCCCTGGTACTTCAAAAGTAGTTTCCGATGTAAATGTTGATGGTGCTGCACCTCCATTTGGCACATAGGCATAACTGTATGGCTCCGTGCTTCCAAAGCCTCTTACCGTAACCAAAGCTCCTGCATTACAGGTAGCTTCCACAAAATTGTCGATGGCTATGGAGACGGAACTGATATCGATGAAAGCTAAAGTACTTCCACTACAACCTGTACTATCGTCCGTAACGATTATCTGATAGTTTCCAGGCGCCAATCCTGTAACTGTTCCATTGTACGGTATGGTTTCGCCAGTAAATGTATCGGTTGAAACGGTTGCCCCTGTATCCGTATTCTCGACGGTTACGGTAAAATTGCCCGGTGCCGAAATTCCAGAGACCTCATAGTCAATGGAACCGCTGCCCGCTACGTTACACGAAGCCGCCAAGGATGTTGCGCTAACCGCAACAGGGTTAGTTGGACCGATGGGGTCAATTTCTTCAATATAGGTACAGCCGTTAGCATCCCTTACTTCGACAAAGTAAGTGACACCGGGAACGACTTGACCGGTTACATCAAAAATATCGTTGTTGGGCCCCTCTCCGAGTGTCCATGTCGGGTCTCCCACAAGTCTAAATTCATAAGGTTCGGTCCCCCCACTAGCCTGAACATGATATGGGAATGAAGTATCAGAACATACGGTTGGTTCTGCATCAATAGGTGTCAAATCCAATTCGTTTTGGTCTATGACCACCTGAACGCGGTCCTCGCACCCTAGGGCATCCGTTACGACCACAGTATAGTTGCCAAGAGGCAAGTTAGGGAAGTTCACCGATGTACTTGTGGTTCCTGTAGATGAAGATACGGTGCCTCCAAATTCATCTACCAAAACATAGTCATAAAGTGCAACACCACCAGAAACTATATTCGCTTCAATAGATCCATAAACCTGATCAAAAATTGATGAGCAAACGGCATCCGTAGGCGTGGCAGTTACTTCCAATGGGGCACTGGAACCTATGGTTACATCGTATATCGGGCTGATACATCCTCTGCTATCGCGAATTACAAAACCGGTATGTGTTCCCGCTCCATATCCTGAAAATATGTTCTGGCTGCCAAAAGTTGTTCCTCCATCATTACTGTATTCATAAGGAGGGATTCCTTGGGTGGTATCCGGAATCAATTCCACAATACCACTTGTATCATCCCCACATTGTGTGTCTGTTCCCACCACACTACCTGCAATGGTCTCAGGTGGCGAAATTGTCACGGTATTGGTTTCCGTGGTACAGCCTCGTGCATCGGTAATAGTAAACTGAAAGGTAGTATCAGAAATAATAGAACCATCATTCGGAATACTGTACACAAAGGAATTTCCTGTGATGTTGTTATTATCCGTAGTATATGGAGCACCGTTGATGCTCACTTCATAAGTACCATAATCGCCTGATGAGGTGTATCCATTGCTAATGTTTACCTGTATTTGACCAGGAGGCCCTGCACAATCCAGCTCTTGAATAGTTGTGGCATTCGCCATTAATTGAGGTTCGATAGTCGCGGTTATAGTATCCCTACAATCGTTGGCGTCCACCACCTCAATGGTATAGGTTCCTGGTGTAAGGCCCGCAAAACTATTGCTTGCCCCCAATACTCCATTGTTGATTCGATATTGGTAAGGTGCCAATCCGCCCGAAGCATTTACCACAAGGGTAGCTGCTGTAAAGTTGTCATAACAAAAATCGGAAGCTCCCATATCCAATGTAAGGGTCGGAGCATCCAAACGAGTCAATGTAAAACTATCGGTAATCGTACATCCGTTGGCATCGGTCACACTAACTTGATAGGTTCCTTCTTGTGAAAGATTGGAGAAGGTACTCCCGTTCTTAGGTCCTCTTGTGGAACCATCGGGCTGGGTCAACGTATATCGATTACCTCCCCATCCCCCAACGGTATTAACCCTTACAGCACCTGTATTTCCATTTTGGCAGCTCATTGCGGTAACATCCAAACCGGAGATACTGAAAGCTGTGGATGGTTCTTCTATCACCAACGTTGCCGTATCGGTACAATTGGTTTCTTCATCGGTCACCGAAATCACGTAGCTTCCGGCAGCCAACCCTGTCAATGCGATAATGCTATTGGTTTGACTTGTGGAAACCGGTCCGCCATCAATACTATAACTATAAGTAGAGTTGAATCCATCTACCAGAAACCTTCCCTCTCCGTCGGAATCGCCAACGCAGGTAACCACTCGGGTCTGTTGCCCTTGCACTCCTATAGAGCTGATATCGGTAATGGCATAGTTTTCTTCATAAGAACACCCCTCATCATCGGTCACCCTAAAAGTATAAGTTCCTAATCCCAAACCTGCAAACGTATTATTGTTCCCATTGTTTACGGCACTAGCTGATGGAGATACAATTTCATAGGTATAAGTGCCCGAACCACCTGTTACGCTCAAATCCAAAGAGGCTGTAGTGGTGATACAATCCAAGCTGGAGATACTGAAATCAATATCTGTTGGTTTGTTCAAGGTGTTAAAAGGAATATCTGGTAAGGTTTGCACACATCCGTTTGCATCTCGAACCATGGGGGTATAAGTTCCCACTCCCAAGTTTGGGAACACATTGTTGCTTCCAAAACCGGCTCCAATACTATATTCATATGGTGCCGTTCCCCCGGAAACTCCAGAGATGGTTATTTGTCCTCCATTTTCATCGGCACAATCTGGGAAACTATCTGGTGCAGCCGATGCCAATATGGTAGATGGCGTTCCTATAGTTACTGTTTGAGGTGCAGTTGTACAGGTAAAAGAATCTTGCTCATACCTCAGTACCAAATCGTAGGTACCCGGTGCCAAGTTTGAAAACACATTGCTTATCTGAAAACTACTTCCATTATTAATGCTGTACGTAATTTCATAACCGAATCCGCTGGTTACGTTTACGGTTACCCTTCCGTCGTTGGCGCCACCACAATTGGCATCTTCTTCCGTAAAATTGAATACTGGCGGCGGAATATTTTCAACATCTACAGCAGCAGTCCGTTGACATCCGTTCGCATCTTCAACCAAAATATTGTAGGTTCCAGCAGTTGAAACGGAAAAGCTTGATGTACTGGGATAGGTTGAACCAAAGGGCCCTCCATCCACGCTAAATCTATATGGCGCGGTACCCCCGCTAGTGGCCACGTTTACATTGACGGATGTTGCACCACAGCCAAAACTATCGGAAGCTGTTGCAGAAACTGCCAATGGACTTATCCCACCTCCTATTACGATTGGGTCGCCATCAATATCGGTGGTTACCGTTTCCGAACAATTATTAGTTTCTACGCGGATGTTATATGTACCCGGACTTACATTCGCAAAAGTATAAGTATCTGAACCGTTGGGGCCAAAAGTGTCCACGGTAACACCGTTTTTCACCAATCTATAAGTATAAAAACCAGGAACTCCCGACACGGCCACGTCTATGCTCCCCAATTCTCCGCTACATAAAATATCATGCGTAGTAACATCTACATTGATATCCAAATCTTCAACCCTCAACATATTTGATGGAAAGACACAGGCTGTTTCGGAAACATTTTTCAATCGAACATAAACACGATAATCCCCAGGGGCCGTAATATCAAAAAATGGGGCATCTTGGTAAGGACCTGCGGTACTGTTCAAACTATATTCGTAACCAGCTGGAACATTTGTAACTTCAACCCTTCCTGGATTCCCACAAACAATATCTTCTTTGATAAGTTGAGGATTCAACGGGTTAAGTGTTGATTTGAAGTAATAATATTGACCAGAATTTACTCGTACTCGAAATTCCCCTGCAGTGGCCAAGTTAAAGGTAGCTCCTGTACCGACCGTATTCCAAGTACAAGCATTGTTAATGGTAGGACAATCTTCCACCACAGTAGGTGCACAACTATTTGGATCTAATTGCTGCCATTGGTAAGAACTCCCAGATTGACTGAGCGTAAGCGTTCTGGTATCGCTGGTACCGCACAAAAAGAATTTGGCCACCGTACTCCCATCATTGGGACACGTAACCTCTTGATTGGCACCATTGATAATGGTAGCAAACATCGCGGTCGTTGCGAACAGCTCTCTTTCTTCGTTGGACGCATTTTTTGAGGTTGCATCTAGATTCTTTTCTTTGGTATCGGACTCTGTTTCTTTGGAAACCATATTGACAAGAATCCGAGCAACATGAGTCTTAGCTAATACCGTAGAACCGAAGATTGAAATGAACACCAACAACACGGCATATAATAAATGCCTTGTTTTTTGTGGGAGCATAGGTTAAGTCTTGTTAAGAAGAATATTCAGATTTGGGATCTCAACACTCTTTAATAGTAATTTTCTGTTCTTATAAAATTTCTCTTTATCTTGAATGGATCAACAATAAATGCAGTTTATCCATAAAACCTGTTATTTCAACGTAAAATTATGCAAAATAGTCTCTTGTTTCCTATTTTTTTCGTTGTACTGCTAGGTACATCGTGCGCACAAACCCGTGATAAAGACATCAATACGCCAAAAACCCTTGATTTTACTGAGGAATTGGTAGTTGATGGTATTCAGAACGGGTGGGGCATGGTTTTCTTGCCCGATGGTGCTATTTTAACATCCGACAAATCCGGACGGCTACTTTTATATAAATCTGGCAAAACCGTGGAAATTGAAAATCCTCCAAAAGTTTACAATAGAGGACAAGGCGGTTTAATGGATATTGAACTGCATCCAAACTACAATGAAAATGGTTGGATATATTTCTCCTATGCATCTACCGAAGGGGAAGAAAAAGGAGGAAACACGGCAATCATGAGAGCCAAATTATCCCAAAACAAGCTTATTAACAAGGAAGTTCTCTATAAAGCAACTCCTAACTCCACTCGTGGACAACATTTTGGGTCTAGAATAGAGCTTGATAAAAATGGCTACCTATTTTTTTCCATTGGCGAAAGAGGAAACAGAGATGTTAATCCCCAAGACATAACCCGGGATGGTGGCAAAATATACCGGCTAAAGGATGATGGCAGTATTCCTGAAGACAATCCATTCATTAATGAAAAAGGTTCAAAACAGGCCATCTGGAGCTATGGACATCGAAATCCCCAAGGTCTGGCCCTTCATCCAGAAACAGAAGCGCTGTGGGAACACGAACATGGACCAAGGGGCGGAGATGAAATCAATATAATTAAAAAAGGAAAAAACTACGGTTGGCCCGTTGTCACCTATGGCATTAATTACAGCGGCACCCAAATTACCGATGAAACCTCCAAACCCGGAATGGAACAGCCACTTTACCAATGGACGCCTTCCATTGCACCCTCGGGAATGACCTTCGTTACTTCTGATAAATACCCCAAATGGAAAGGTAGCTTATTGGTCGGCTCTTTGTCATTTCAATATTTAGAACGATTGGAACTAAAGAACGATAAAGTAGTATACCGGGAAAAGCTACTGGACGGCATAGGAAGGGTCCGGAATGTACGGCAAGCCCCTGATGGGTTTATCTATGTAAGCGTTGAGGGGCAGGGCATCTACCGGTTAGTTCCCAAATAAAACTTTTACTTTTTAAGCGCGTCAATGGCCAACTTGACCGAACCATATTTTTTGAGGGCTTTTTCAGCTTCTTCATAATCAAGGCCAAGTTCTTCCATAATATAGCGTGTACCCCTGTCAACTAATTTGGTATTGCTCAACTGCATGTTCACCATTTTATTTCCTTTTACGCGGCCTACACGGATCATGAGGGCGGTAGAAATCATATTCAGAACCAATTTTTGACTAGTGCCGCTCTTCATACGGGTACTTCCGGTCAAAAACTCGGGCCCCACATTGACTTCAATGGGAATATCGGCGGATTGGGCAAGCGGCGAACCTGGGTTGTTCGTGATTCCCACTGTCAAAATACCATGGGCCTTTGCATCCGAAATGCCCCCCAGCACATATGGCGTTGTTCCCGAAGCTGCAATTCCGATCAACATGTCGTTACAATTTATATCATACTCTTTAAGATCCTTCCAAGCTTGCAATGTATCATCCTCGGCATTCTCCACTGCCTTGCGAATAGCTTGGTCCCCACCTGCTATGAGCCCAACTACCCTATCGTAAGGCATCCCGAAAGTCGGGGGAATTTCTGAAGCATCAAGTATCCCCAGTCTTCCGCTGGTACCTGCACCAATATAAAATAGCCTCCCACCTTTTTCAAAACGTTGGGCCATTTCATCAACCACTTTGGCCACTTGAGGGAGCACCAACTCGACTGCATCGGCAACTTTTTTGTCTTCATTGTTGATATTGGTCACGATATCCAAAGTATCCATTTCATCCAAACGATCATAATTGGATGGTTCCTCGGTAATCTTGATGTGTTTTTCTACCACTACTTTATAGTATTTGTATGTTCAAATTTTTGAATGCTTCTAATTTTGCGTCCCAAGGTTCCAGCTCTGTAATCATTACATCAACCTCCTCCACCCCACATATTTTATAACGCTGCAGGGAGCCTATTTTTTCTGAAATACATGGAGAAACCACTTTTCTGGAACTATGGATCATCGCTTTTTTCATTTGGACTATCTCCCAATCAAATTCCGTTAAACCTTCCGTAGGATGAATGGAGTTGGTCCCTAAAAAACAAATATCAACCTTTATTTCAGACAGCATATTAATGGCACTACCTCCAATTGTTATCTGGGAATCCTTAGATAAACGACCTCCAATAAAAATAACCTCTATATTGCTTTTGCCCAATAACTGCACCGCAATGGGCAGGCTTGGAGTAAAACAGGTCAGCTTCATTTTTGGCGGCAATTTTCTGGCCAATTCCAAATTGGTAGTGCCTCCACTCAACAGAATCACTTGTCCGTCCTTTATCAAACTTAGGGCCTTCTCTGCAATCTGAGACTTTTTATCCAAAGAATAAATTTTCTTGCCCGTGGGGTTATAATTATTAAATCCCAATGAGACCGCACCGCCATGTACCTTTTTCAACTGCTTGGCACTATGCAATTCTTTGATGTCCCTACGTATGGTATCGACCGAAACATTGAGCTGATCAGCTATGTCGGTCAAAAGAACCCTATTATGGATTCCCACCTCGTTGAGTATAAACTGTTGCCTTTCTTCCTTTAACATATGGTGGGTTAAAGTTAAATAAATATTAAAGCTCCGAACAAGAACAGCAAAATACTGCAAAAAATTGCAGAATTCAAGGATGATTCATCAAAAAAAGCATTTAATTGCATTATTTGCAGTTTTTTGCATATATTTGGAATTAACTTTTCAGCATTTTGCTAGAACATTATAAATTTTCTTATGTACCAGCCTTATCAGGAAGAATTAAGATTTGAAAAAATCCACACTATTATTCATGGGGATTCAGATGAAGCTTCGTTGTCAGTTGCCAACGAAATTGCAAGCTTGATCAAGCAAAAACAAGAACAGGGAACCAAAGCTGTTTTAGGTTTGGCAACAGGCTCCACGCCTGTAAAGGTTTATGATTACTTGGTCCAATTCCATAAAGAAGGAAGACTGAGCTTCAAAAATGTGATCACTTTCAACTTGGACGAGTACTTTCCAATGGAACCCGACTCCATCCACAGTTATGTACGATTTATGAACGAACACTTGTTTGATCATATTGACATAGAGCCACACAACATCCATATTCCCGATGGAAACCTTTCCATGGAGGAAGTGAGAAAGTACTGTGAGGACTACGAAGAAAAAATCAAGAATGTTGGTGGCATCGATATTCAGGTGTTGGGTATCGGTAGAACCGGGCACATTGGCTTTAACGAACCGGGTTCCACCTTGAGTAGCAAAACTCGTTTGATTCGTTTGGACAGGGTGACACGATTGGATGCCGCAAGCGACTTTTTTGGCGAAGAGAACGTTCCCAAGAGAGCTATCACCATGGGAGTAGGCACTATTATGAATGCCCGCAAAATCATTTTGATGGCCTGGGGCGAAGGTAAGTCCAATATTATCCAGCAAGCAGTTGAAGGAGAAATCAAAGAATCAGTACCCGCAACATTCCTTCAACATCATGAAAACTGTGATTTTGTTTTGGATGAAGCCGCCGCTTCTTCACTGACAAGAATCAAAACACCTTGGTTGGCAACGGAATGTGATTGGAATGAAAAGCTTATCAAGACCGCCACCATTTGGTTATCGGAAAAACTGAACAAAGCAATCCTTAAATTGACCAACGAGGATTACAATGAATACGGCATGGGTAATTTGATCGCTGAAATAGGTTCGGCCGAACAAATCAACCTTCAGGTTTTCAATCAATTACAACACACAATAACAGGTTGGCCAGGAGGTAAACCTAATGCAGATGATAGTCAAAGACCTGAAAGAGCTCAGCCCCACCCGAAAACCTCATTGATTTTTAGTCCTCACCCCGATGATGACGTCATTTCCATGGGAGGAACTTTACTAAGACTGGTAGACCAAGGACATGATGTCCACGTAGCCTATCAAACCTCGGGAAACATTGCAGTGTTTGATGACGAAGTTATCCGATTCTTGGATTTTGCTACGGACATCCAAAAAGACAATAAAGAACTTAGAAAGAAATTTAAGCAAGTACGCGAATTTTTGGCCAATAAAAAACCAGGGGAATTGGACAGTCCAGAAGTACAACAATTCAAAGGACTTATCCGAAAAGGCGAAGCCTTGGCCGCTTGTAGGTACTGTAATGTTCCTGAGGAAAATGCCCACTTTCAGAACTTACCGTTCTATGAGACCGGTGCAGTTAGAAAAAAACCACTTTCTGATGAAGATGTTCAGATAACCTACGACTTGCTGAACAAATTAAAACCACATCAAATATTTGCTGCTGGTGATTTATCCGATCCACATGGAACGCACCGAGTATGTCTTCAAATCATATTCAAGGCGTTGGAAAAATTAAAAGAAGATAGAGTGGAATGGATCAGAAACTGCTACGTATGGCTGTACCGTGGAGCTTGGCAAGAATGGGACATTGCTGATATGGAAATGGCCGTGCCAATTGGACCAAAAGATATGGCCAGAAAAATCAACGCCATCTTCAAACATCAGTCACAAAAGGACAGCGCCATGTTCCCTGGAAACGATGAAAGGGAGTTCTGGCAACGTGCAGAACAAAGAAATAAGGAAACAGCCAACCGATATAACTCGCTCGGTATGGCAGAGTATGAAGCCATGGAAGGCTTTGTACGCTATCATTTTTAAACTCGCAAAATTTACTCTTTTCAAACTAAACTCAATTAAATTAAACTACTCATTTTTATGCGAAAACTTCAGGATTTTCTAGGATTGAGGTTCCGATTGGTTTTGTTCGCTCTTGTGGCATCAACGCTATCTGCGTTTGGCCAGAGCCAATACACCTTTACGGGAACCATTACTGAAACCGGCACAAATCTGCCACTGGCAGGCGCATCGGTTTTTGTTGAAAACACATCTTTCGGTACAGTGACCGATTTTGATGGTAACTACAGCTTTACAGCTACTTTGGACTCTGGTTCTTACAACTTAGTATTCAGTTCGCTAGGTTTTACCACACAGAAGGTATCCGTTAATGCTGGCGGAAGCACCACAATAACCAATGACATAGCACTTGCAGAAGACCTTTTGAGCCTTGATGAAGTAGTCGTTACAGGTACGGGATCCGGAGCCAACAAAAGGGCATTGGGTAACGCTATTTCATCGGTCAAGGCCGAAGAGCTTACCGACAATGGTGCCACGCAAATTGACCAAGCCATTGCCGGTAAAATCACGGGTGCCTTGGTTCAACAGAACTCGGGTGACCCTGCCGGTGGTATCAGTATCCGTTTAAGGGGGCCAAGTACCATAGCCGGTAACTCCGACCCACTTTATATTGTGGATGGAATCATTATCAGTAACAGCAGTAACGAACTTGTAGACCTTGGTGGTAATGCCCAAAACCGTTTGGCGGACATAAACCCCAACGACATCGAGAAAATCGAGGTGATAAAAGGTGCAGCTGCAGCGGCAATATATGGTTCCCGGGCAAGTAATGGTGTGGTACAGATCTTTACAAAACAAGGAAGAAGCGGCGAACCAAAATTCTCTTTTATGACCAATGTTAGGGTAAACGAACTAAGAAAAGAGATTGACTACAATACCGTACCATTGGCATGGGAGGTTCCCGGTGACAGAACCAACTTAGCTACTTACGAAGTAGAGCGCTACAACCTTCAAGATTCTTTCTTTGATACAGGTTTCGGAATAGAAAACTACTTATCTATGACAGGTGGTTCAGAAAAAACATCTTATTACCTGTCCGCTTCTCACTTGGACAATGAAGGTATTGTCGAAAACACTAACTTCAAGAGATATGGTTTAAAAGCCAACTTGACTCAAAAAGCATTTGATTGGCTAGATATTACAGGTGGTTTCAACTTTATAAGAAGTGTAAGCAAAGATGTGCCAAATGGTGGTATCAACAATGCATATGGTGCAATTACAGGCTTTGTTTTCAGCGATAACTCAATAGATCCTTCACCAGATGAATCCGGAGTTTATCCTATAACTTCTCCTGCAGTTCCAAGAACAAATCCTGCCGAGGCCGTGGCCCGATTTGATTTTGGCCAAAAAACCAATCGTTTTATCACAAGTATTGCTTTGGATGCCAACTTTAATGAGCATTTGAGTGCGAAATATACTTTGGGTATGGATTACTACAATCAGTCTGCGACAGCTTACATCCCAATTGGAAACACATCCCCCAACCCTGATGGATATGCAAGAAGGGCTGATTTGAACAATTTTCAATACAACTCTGACCTTAATGTGACATACGACACGGATTTAACGGATGCCATTACATCAACTTCTACGTTAGGCGGGTCATGGCAGTATGAAGAGCGTGATCGTGTAGGAATTAATGCCACTGGTCTTCCACCCGTTGTTCAGACTGCCACAGGAGGTAGTATATTGGAACAAGGTGAAACAAGGTCTCAAATTTCTTACTGGGGTGCTTTTTTACAGCAATCCTTCTCTTTTAACGATAAAATCTACGTGAATGGCGCCGTGCGTATGGACGGAGCATCGACCTTTGGCGAGGACGAGCGTAACCAGCTGTATTTTAAAGCCAGTGGATCCTATGTAATTTCCGATGAAGATTTTTGGCAGGAATCACTAGGTGGTACGTTCAACCTACTAAAACTTAGGGCATCTTGGGGTCAAGCTGGGAACTTGACCGCATTGGGAGCCTTTGACAGATTCTCTATCTACAATCCATCTGCTTTAACAGGTTCGGTAAGTTTGATTCCTTCCACTGCCCAAGGTAACGAAGATTTGAAACCAGAAAGACAAGATGAAATTGAACTAGGTTTTGATGCAGGATTGTTCGACAATAGATTAGGTATCGAATTCTCTTATTATAAACAAAAAGTAACGGATCTTCTTTTGCCAAGGGTATTGGCGCCATCCAGTGGATTTGGCTCCAGGTTTGAAAATGTTGGCAACTTGGAAAATACAGGTGTTGAGGTTCTTTTAAGAGGTGCCCCGATAAGAACACCCGATTTTAGTTGGGATGTTACCGCCACATTTTCCACTAACAAAAACGAGGTGACCAGTGTAGCTGGAGGAGGCCGATTAACATTGGCCGGAAGTTTTTCCACCAACTATGTTATAGAAGGTGAACCACTTGGTGTGTTCTATCGTCAATTCTACGCAAGAAATGAGGATGGATCTATTGCATTGGACGAAGACGGCTATCCTTACAGAGGTACAACGGAAGACGGAGAGTCCTCTAAGGTAATCGGAGATCCAAACCCAGATTGGTTCGGCTCCTTGATCAATGAGTTCACCTACAAGGATTTTGGACTTAGAGTACAGTTCGATGCCGTACAAGGTTACGATGTTTTCAACTGGAACAGAAGATTATTGGACAACGTAGTGTTCGGAGGTGGATACAATGTTGGACAAGAATTGTTGGGCAACCGTCCTAAAGGTTACGGAAGTGCACAGGCAAACATTTTTGAAGAATTCGTAGAAGATGGATCCTTCGTAAAACTACGTGAGGTAGCATTGAGCTACAATCTTAAACCGAGCTGGGAATATATCGACAACATCAAATTTAGCTTGGTGGGTAGAAACCTATTCTCTTGGGACGATTACTCAGGATGGGATCCAGAAGTTAGTGCCGCGGGACAAAGCAACGGTGTACGTGGATTCGATTTTGCAACGGTGCCGATTCCAAGAACATATCAGTTAGGCGTTAACGTAAGCTTCTAATCTTAAAAAAATTGACAATGAAATTTTACAGATATAACACATATAAGCTGATGTTTCTGCTAACAACTGTATTGGCATTTACATCTTGCGAAACCGATTTTGACAATCCAAATGCAGCAACCAGCGATCAGGTGTTCTCATCGAGAGAAGGTATCTTGGCCGCAACCACGGGAATGCAGGAACTGTATTCCACAACAGGTTTGCGATACATTATAGAAACCCCTGCCATAACAACAAGAGAGGCAGGTATCACCACCACTTTTCAAAATATGATTGATCTAGAGGATGGAGGGGATATTCCAAACACTAACTCAAATGTAATTGGACTCTGGACCACCATGCTCAGAGTAATAGGTATTGCCGAAGATATTTCAACAAATGCTGCAACCATAGACATTGATCCAGGAACTCAAAGTGGATTGATTGCCTATGCAAACCTATACCATGCAATGAGTATTGGCGCCATGGCTCAAAATTATGAGCAAGTTATTGTGGCAACATCAGAAGATAACCCTCCTTTTGTTTCTCGCATAGAGGGCTTTAACACTGCTATTACTTTGTTGAACGAGGCTAAAAATACGTTGGCCGCCACTCCTGTTTCTTCAGAATTTGAAGAAGAGATATTGAGAGGGCAAATCGACTTGGAAAACACTTTGGATGCTATGTTGGCAAGGTTTAACCTGTACGCTGGCAATTATGATGCTGCCATTGCTGCGGCAGCAGAAGTAGACCAATCATCAACTTCTGTGTTCAGCTACGATTCACAAAACCTAAATCCTATTTGGGCAAGGGTATATCAAAATGGGACTCCAAACTTTAAACCAAGAGATAATTTTGGACTACCAGATTCATTTGATATCGACGAAAATGATGGTAGGACCGAGTTCTACTTAATTCCATTGGACACATTAAATCTTAACCAACTTCCTATCGAGGATCTAGCCGGTTTTTTTGATGAAGAGAATGGATCGGAGTCAATTCCTTTATATCTACCAGATGAAATGAACTTGATCATTGCAGAGGCCAACCTTAGGAAAGCCTCCCCTGATACTGGTGCCGCCATTACAGCCTTAAATTTAGTGTTGACCGACACAGATGATGTGTTCGGAGTAAATGCCAGTTTACCTGAATATGCTGGAGACACTTCAGTAGACGCATTATTGAACGAAGTTTATAAAAATAGGAGAATAGAATTGTTCTTGACAGGTGCAAGCTTGGAGGACAGTAGAAGATTTGGAAGGCCGGAACCGACTCCATCTGTCCAAAACTTTGAGGAAGAACGAAACAGAAACTTCTATCCTTATCCTAACACTGAAAGAGATAACAATACAAACACACCGGCTGACCCAGCCATTTAAAAGGTTAATGTTTTTAAGTTGTTAGTTGTTTAATTAATCTTGAAAAGGCCTACATTTAGTGCATACGTAGGCCTTTTTTTATCATATATATGCGTCGGTTTTTATACATATTGCCCATACTTTTTACATGCGCTTGCGCAACCGTAAAGGCACCTAAAAAAGAGTTTAGGGGCGTATGGATTGCCACAGTGGCCAATATTGATTGGCCCAAACATCCAAATGACGATGTTTCCAAGAAAAAAAAGGATTTCATCGAAATCCTAGATTTCTACCAAAAAATGAATTTCAATGCGGCAATAGTACAGGTACGCACCGCGGGAGACGCCCTCTACCCTACCAATTTGGCACCTTGGTCCAGATATTTGACCGGTACGGAAGGTAAAGCCCCCTCTGGTTTTGAGGAGCCGCTCAAATGGATGATCAACGAAACCCATAAACGCGGGATGGAATTCCATGCTTGGCTGAACCCATATAGAGCAACAGTTAGCTTGGATACTTCTTTACTTTCCCAAAAGCACGATTATTACCAACACCCCGATTGGATCATTCAATACGGGAAAAAGAATTATTACAACCCAGGACTACCCGCAGTTAGGGAAAAGTTCAATAAAATTATAGAAGAGTTGGTCACCACTTATGAGGTGGATGCCATACATTTTGATGACTACTTCTACCCCTACAAAGTAGAGGGGGACACTTTTGATGATGCAGCAACCTATGCAAAATATGGATTACCGAGTCAATCCTTGGAAGATTGGCGACGAAGCAATGTGGACTCGCTAGTTCAAAATGTGCATCGGACCATAAAAAAGCACAAGCCATGGGTTCAATTCGGGATAAGCCCTTTTGGAGTCTGGAAAAATAAGAGTACCGACCCCATGGGTTCCGATACCAAAGCGGGACAAACCACCTATGAAGATCTATTTGCCGACCCCGTACTTTGGGTCCAAGAAGGCTGGCTGGATTATTTGGCCCCACAAGTTTATTGGAGCATGGACTATCCGGTGGCATCCCATAAGACCATAACATCTTGGTGGGACCAGCACACACCCAACACCAATCTATACATCGGAAATGGCACCTACAAAATAAAGAACAACGCCGACAAGGCTTGGGACAAAAATAATGAGATTCCAAAACAGTTGAACTTTGCCCGGGAATTGGACCACATCGATGGAAATATATTCTTTAGTGCAAAATCATTGATAGGTCAGCATAAAAAAGTAAATGAGAAGCTTCAAAAGAAGTATTATCGTTTGCCTGCCGAAAACCCCGGACCACTCAACAAAGTTGTTCGAGAAGTTCAATTACCGGCCATCAAATCCGTTCAGTTGAACGAACAAATTTTGACTATCTGCGTCAACCATACAGATGAAATCCCCCGATTTCTAAATCTTTACACATCTAAAAAAGAAAAACACCAACTCGTTGGAAAACAATATATTTCAGAAAGTGATATGGAAGGATGCTATCAATTTCAACTGACCAAAAAGCAGTTACGAAACGATATACAAATCAATGTTAGCGATGCTTATGGCAACGAAAGTGCCATGCTACCATTAAACGTAAATTAGACCCTTATGCAGGATATGCTCGTGCGACTTTTGGACCTACCGGATATTTCAGAAGAGGAAAAAAATCTTTTCGAGATGGAAGGCATTGTCTTTAAAAGACCCATTACACCAGAAAGGAGTATTGTGGTGGACTGGGTCGGCAAGCATTTCAGCAAAAATTGGGCAGATGAGGCTGAAGCCGCATTTTCATCACTCCCCGTAAACTGCTATATAGCCCAGCGAGAACAGGAGATTCTTGGTTTTGCCTGTTTTGAAAGTACCGCAAAAAACTTTTTCGGCCCCACGGGGGTTCTCAACAAGGAAAGAGGAAAAAATATAGGTAAAGTCCTTTTGGTAAAATCATTGATGGCACTAAAAGAAATGGGATATGCCTATGCCATTATCGGCGGAGTTGGACCCGTTTCCTACTACGAACAAACAGTAGATGCAAAAATCATCGATAAATCTGAAAAAAGCATTTATCAAAACCTTTTAAAACAACCCAAATGAGTGTAGCTCCAAAAGATAAGAACGCATGGCTGTGGATTCCCTTTTTATACTTTACGCAAGGTATCCCGTACATTCTTGTTGTAACGGTTTCCGTGATTATGTACAAACGGTTGGGAATTGGCAATGCCGAAATTGGGCTGTACACTAGTTGGCTGTATTTACCTTGGGTGATAAAACCACTATGGAGCCCGATCGTAGATTTAAATGGAACCAAAAGGAAATGGTTTTTAGGAATGCAATTACTCATTTCAATGGCATTCTTGGGCATTGGACTTTTTCTACCATCGAATTCTTTCTTTATCATCACATTGGCATTCTTTTGGATGGCGGCCTTCGCCTCTGCCACCAATGATATTGCATCGGACGGCTACTATATGATTGGCCTCACGCAGAAAAAGCAATCCTTTTTTATAGGACTGCGCAGTACCTTTTACCGATTGGCCATGGTAACCGGACAGGGACTTTTGGTAATATTTGCGGGTTTTTTGGAGAATCAATACGGAGACAATACCAAAGCCTGGTCCGTTACCATGATAAGTGCAGCGGTATTAATGATAGTTCTTACCATTTCCAATTTTTTTACGGCACCAAAATTTGAAGAAACCACAACCGAACCTACAGAAAAACCAGCAGGATTCTTTGAAGTATTCGCTACATTTTTTAAAAAACCTCAAATCGGAGTGGCCCTTTTATTTGTTTTGACGTATAGATTGGGTGAGTCACAATTAGTGAAAATGGCATCACCTTTTTTACTGGATGATTTGGGAGTAGGCGGACTGGCCTACTCTACGGAGGCTGTTGGTACCATTTACGGCACGGTCGGTGTCATCATGTTATCGCTTGGCGGTATCCTTGGTGGCATCTTGATTTCGCGTGATGGTCTTAAAAAATGGATGCTTCCTATGTTATTGTCACTTAATTTGCCCAACGCACTTTATGCGATTTTGGCCATAACACAGACCACAAGTCTATATGCGGTAGTAGGCACCGTTGTGATAGAACAATTTGGATACGGATTCGGTTTTGCCGCATTTATGATGTATTTGATCTATGTAGCCGAAGGAGCTTCCAAAACTTCACATTATGCCATTGCCACCGGTTTTATGGCTCTGGGAATGATGTTGCCCGGTATGCTCAGCGGTTATATTCAGGAATGGCTAGGGTACGATGGCTTTTTTATCTGGGTGGTCATTGCCGCCCTTCCAGCATTTTTTGTCTTACGTTATTTAAAATATCCCGAGGATTACGGTAAAAAAACGGCAGAAACCAATGACTAAAACGCAAGCAAAATATACACTTCCGACCACACCATTGACCTTATCTCAAAAAGTAGGTCAATTGTTTATGCCAGCGGTTTTCATCAACGACACCGAAGAAGAGGTTCAGAAAATGGAAAAGCTCATAAAGGAGCACCATGTGGGTTCCGTATGCTTTTTTCATAGCAAGGCCAGTGCTGCGACCAATTTTGAAGGCAAGAAGAAGATTGTGCACAACGAAAAGAGCTACGACCGTTTATTGGAACTTATCCACCGTTATCAAAAAGCGGCAACCGTACCTTTATTGATTGCAATAGATGCCGAATGGGGTCTGGCAATGCGTATTGAAAACACCCCGCAATATCCCTATGCCATCACCTTGGGTGCTTTGATCAATAATTATGATCTTATTCAAAAAGTTGGCGAAGCCATAGGAAATGATTGTAAGGCAGCTGGGGTACAATGGAACTTGGCTCCCGTAGCGGACATAAACAACAACCCGGAAAATCCTGTAATAGGCTACCGTTCCTTTGGGGATGATAAAAACAGCGTTCATACAAAAGCAGCAGCTCTTATTCAAGGGATGGCCTCGAGCGGAACACTGAATTCCATTAAACATTTTCCTGGCCATGGCGATACGGCAACCGACTCCCATTTGGGATTACCGGTTATTGATAAATCCATGGAAGAACTCATGGAGAATGAACTATACCCTTTCAAAAAGTTGATTGAATCCGGTATTGATTCGGTAATGGTAGGCCATTTGCTATTGCCACAGTTAGATGTAGAACACCCCTCCACGACATCATCAAAAATAATTTCTGATTTATTGAGAAAGCAATTGGGTTTTGATGGTGTGGTTATTTCTGATGCACTTAATATGCACGCTGTGTCCAAAAAATATCCTGAAAAAGGAAGGCTGGAAAATGCCGCATTCATGGCAGGAATGGATGTGCTTTGCTTTAGCGAGCATGTGGTTGAAGGTATTGATGAAATCATGAAGAATGCCTCCGAAGAGCGAATCAACGAAAGTTTTGAGAGGGTTTGGCACCTAAAAAAGAAATCTTTTGACCAAGACACTGAAGCAAAAAACCCAAGCTCACCGTACGAATTAAATCGAGAGATTGCTGAACGTGTAATCACAGAATTATATGGAAATCCTTCTGAGGTCAATAAAATAAAATCATCCAATTTCCTAAATATTTCAGTGAGTGCTGGCAAGACCAATTCCTTTGCACAAAATATCCAATCGCACTTTGGGTCAGAGATTATAGATTTAGAGAACCTATCCAGCGACAATAAGGAACAAATTGTATTGAGCATCTTCCCCCCTGCCGTAAAACCAAAGGACCAATTCGGCTTTGATAACGAAACCTTGGCAAGGTTGCATGAAGTTATCGAAAAACACGACCCCCTGATTTACTTGTTCGGGAATCCGTATGTTTTGGACATTTTACAGCTCAAACCCAATTCCAATGTGGTATTGGTCTATCAAGAATTCCCTACTTTTCAAGACATTGCTTTCAAACATTTTTTGGGAGAAAATCAAGGAAAAGGAAAGCTACCTATTCAACTGAAAACTTTCGGCAATGAGCGATGAGATAAAATCATCTTGGAACAAAAATGCTGAGGAATGGGTGAAAATCATCCAAAACAATGGAATTCCTTCAAGAAAATTTACCAATCCTGCCATTTTAGAGGAAATCAAAGAATTGAAAGGAAACACGATAGTAGACATCGGTTGCGGTGAAGGCTGGTTGACCCGCGAAATGGAAAAATTTGGTTGGAAAGCCACGGGGTTGGATGCCACAGAAGATTTAATCAAAGAAGCGCGCAAAAGAAGTAATCAAACCTTTGAAGTGTTCACTTTTGAAGATATCATCAAAGGGGAAAAGATGCCCAACCCACCTTTTGATGCTGCCATCTTCAATTTCTGTCTGTATTTGAAAAACGACTTGACCGAATTGTTGTCAAACACATTGATGCAACTCACCCCAAAGGGAAGCTTAGTGATTCAAACCCTTCACCCCTACTTTCTTTTGCAAAACAGTTTACCTTATAAAAGTCAGTGGCTGTCTGATTCCTGGAAAGGGCTGCCGGGCAATTTTACGGACGGACACTCGTGGTACGCCCGGACCATGGAAGATTGGGTCCAAGAACTCAATCAAATTGAACATATTGAATTCAATATCAAGGAAATCTTGAACGATGAAGAAAAACCGATTTCCCTGATCATAAAAATCAACAAGATATGAGGACTTATAAAGTTATGGGACTGATGTCGGGAACCTCTTTGGACGGATTGGACATTGCCTATTGCCATATTTGGGAGGAAGATGGAAAATGGAACTTTTCCATAAAAAAAACGGCAGAAATCGATTATTCCGATGAGATGCGGGAATATCTCAAAAATGCGATTCATCTGTCCGAAAAAGACCATAGTCAATTGCATAAGGATTACGGCATTTGGTTGGGGCAACAGTCCAAAGCATTTATAGGCGAATTGGGAGAAGAAGTTGATTTTATTGCCAGTCACGGCCATACCTCCCACCATAGACCCGATGAGGGCGTTACCTTTCAATTGGGTGATGGGCAACTTTTGGCAAACACTTCGGGAAAACAGGTGGTCTGTGATTTTAGATCTAAGGATGTGTCTCTAAAAGGCCAAGGTGCTCCGTTGGTGCCTATTGGGGATAAATTACTGTTTCATGAATATGATTTTTGCCTAAACCTAGGCGGTATTAGCAATATTTCTTTTGATAAAAATGGTGAACGTGTTGCCTATGATATCGGATTGGCCAATATGCCATTGAACTACATTACCCATAAAATGGGATTGGCCTATGATGAAAATGGAAAAATTGCAAGGTCTGGGAAATTGGACCACGGACTGCTCCAAAAGCTGAACAGTCTACCGTATTACACCCTGCCCTATCCAAAATCCACTGGATACGAATGGTTTTCTTCTGAAATAACGCCCTTAATTGAGGGGTCCAAGCTTTCAAATGAAGACTTACTGCACACGTTCATTCATCATAATTGTGAACAGATTGCTTTTGCAGCACTGAAGCACAAGAACAATGGAAAATCCAAAAGTAAACTTCTAGCGACCGGTGGTGGGGCGCTAAACCAATTCTTTATGGATACGCTTCAAAATAAACTCGGAAGCAGTATTGAGGTCGTGGTACCCAGCAAAACGCTTATTGCATACAAAGAAGCGTTGGTTTTTGCCTTAATGGGCGTACTTCGGTTGGAAGGGGAAACCAATGTGCTCAAATCAGTTACCGGCGCGACTTCAGATTCTTGTAGTGGCGAAGTGTTTTTTCCGAGCAACTAATTTAGGATGCGGCTATACGTTTCCGTTTGGGCAAATGGGTCAAAAGAAACAGTGCCAGAGCAACCATACCGCAGATAGCCAAACCTGCAAAAAGGGGCCATACACTATCCTTTACAAAATCACCGATAAACGTAGCAATCGGAATAGAAAGTACGGTTGATACAAACCCGTTTATGGCAGCTCCAATTCCAGCAATATGGCCAATGGGCTCCATGGCAATGGAACGGAAATTACCCCACATAAAACCAAGGCAAAAGAATTGAACCGATAAAAATCCGACCAACACATATATGCTTGGGTTTGGCGAATTCAAAAACAAAAAAGAATAGGTCAAAGCCACCATACAAAATACAATCGTGGCCATTAAGGATAATTTCCTCATCCCGAAGCGCATCACCAAAGTACCATTCATGAAGGTTGATAATCCAATAGATACGGCCAAACCTGCAAAGATGTATGGAAACACTTCCTTAAGCGCATATTGATCTTCAAAAATGTGCTGTGCTGAGCTCAAATACACTAAAAAAGCACCGGTCACCAATCCGGAAATCAACGTAAAGGCTACCGTCTCTCTATACTTTACAAATTCCTTTACACCATCAATAAATACGTGTCTGGTAAACGGAATCTTATATTCAGGATGCAACGTTTCCTGCTGACGTTTCCAGAACCAGAAAGCAACGACCAACACAAAGAACATTTGCACATAAAAAATGCCCTGCCATCCAGTTGCGTCCAAAATCAATTTTCCGATTGCAGGAGCCACCACGGGCACCAAAATAAAAAACGCGGTTACAAAAGACATGATCTTGGCCATGTAATCACCTTCATAAGTATCTCGAATAATGGAAATTGAAATGGTTCTTGGCGCGGACAGTCCAATTCCCTGTAAAATCCTTCCCACCACCATAACCTCCAATGAAGGCGCCATCAAACATATAACACTGGCTACCAAAAAGATGGAAAAACCCATGTAAACTACTGGTTTTCTCCCAAAACTATCGGAAATGGGTCCAAAGAAAAGCTGTCCAACGCCCAATCCCAAGAAGATCATGGTAACCAATAACTGATGGTCTGTAGAATCAGTACTGTTGATTGCCGCCCCTATGTTGGAAATTGCGGGCAGTATTGCATCAATCGCCAAGGCTACGATCGACATCAATGCGGCCATCATGGCCACAAATTCAAAGTTGGGTTTTTGATTTAACTTTTCCATCAGGCAAAATTAGTCATACCCAATGGATCGGTAAAGCATTTAAGAAAGGTTTAATGATAAAGAAACATATCCAACGTTGTAGTTGAAAATTGTTGCGGGACATAGGAGCATTTGTCTTTATCTAAACTTGATTGGAGCAGGTAAATCGCTTGGAGAGCCTTATATTTAAATCAAATTTTTATCGTCATGGCAAGTTTAAAAGTATTGGTAGTGGGGTGTGGAAATATGGGTACGTCGCATGCTCGTGCATACCACAAATTAGATGGGTTTGAAATCGTTGGATTGGTCAGTAGAGGGTCAAAAAGCAGGGAACGACTTTCAAACGAATTGGGCGGTACCCCTATGTTTTCAGATTATGCTGAAGCCCTTGCAATCTCGAAACCAGATGTAGTCTCCATCAACACTTACCCGGATACACATTACGATTATGTAAAAATGGCCTTGAAAGCAGGAGCCCATGTTTTTGTGGAAAAACCCTTGGCCTTGACGGTAGAGGAAGCCCAAACATTGGTTGATCTAGCTCAAAAGCTGCAGCGTAAAATGGTGGTGGGCTATATCCTGAGAGTTCACCCCACATGGGCCAAATTCACGGAAATGGCCCAAGAACTGGGCAAACCTCTGGTGATGCGCATGAACCTTAACCAGCAAAGCTCCGGAGACCATTGGCACACCCACAAACAATTGATGAATTCCATGTCGCCTATAGTGGATTGTGGCGTCCATTATGTGGATGTGATGTGTTCGATGACTCGCTCCAAACCCATCAGTGTTTCGGCTATCGGGGCAAATTTATCGGACGAAATCGCTTCCGACATGTACAACTACGGTCAATTACAGGTCCGCTTTGAAGATGGCTCTGTAGGTTGGTATGAGGCCGGTTGGGGCCCCATGATGAGCGAAACCGCTTTTTTTATCAAAGATGTAATCGGCCCAAAAGGATGTGTGTCTATAAGCGATCAAGACAAAGGTGCCTCGGACGATGTTGATGGACATTCCAAAACAGGTAGCTTAAAGTTGCACCACAGCAAACTTGATGCAAAAGGGCACTTCGCCAAAAAAGATGATATCATTGACACAGCCGATGAGCCTGACCACGATGGACTTTGTTTGTTGGAACAAGAATACCTGTTGGATGCCATTCATAACGACCGTGACCTCACTGATCACTTAAACGACGCTGTCAACAGCTTAAAAATTGTACTCGCCGCGGATGAATCAGTTAAAACGGGGAAAACTGTAATGTTGTAGGCAGAGTGACAATTCATTGACCGTTTACCCTTTAACCATCAACCTTACAACGGAATATTCCCATGCTTCTTCCAAGGGGTCTGAACTTCTTTGTTCTCTAGCATGGCAAACGTCTTCAATAATTTACGTCTTGTATCCTTTGGCATGATCACCTCATCAATAAAACCACGTTTGGCGGCACGGTAAGGGTTGGCGAACTTATCGGCATACTCAGTTTCCTTCTCCTTTAATTTGGCTTCGGGGTCATCGGCTGCAGCAATTTCACGTCTAAAAATGATTTCACTGGCACCCTTGGCTCCCATTACAGCAATCTCGGCGCTGGGCCAAGCAAAGTTGAAATCCGCGCCAATATGCTTGGAGTTCATCACATCGTAGGCGCCACCGTAGGCCTTGCGTGTTATCACGGTTACCCTTGGTACCGTAGCTTCACTCAAGGCATAGAGTAATTTTGCTCCGTGCATGATAATGCCGCTCCACTCTTGGTCCGTTCCGGGCAAAAACCCTGGTACATCGACCAAAACAAGCAACGGGATATTGAAAGAGTCACAGAAACGGGTGAATCGGGCCGCTTTGGTGGAACTATTTACATCCAAAACTCCTGCCAGAAACATAGGCTGGTTCGCAATAATACCGATACTTCTTCCACCCAAGCGAGCAAAACCAGTAATGATGTTCTCTGCATAATCCTTATGGATCTCATAAAACGAATCACTGTCTATAATACCCGAAATCACATCCTGCATATCGTAGGGTTTGTTGGCATTGTCCGGCACTATTCCCGATAGTTCTTCCCTAATCTCATCCTTAAGCTCGTATGGAATTTTGGGTGTGATCTCTTTATTGTTTTGAGGGAGATAGTCCAACAACTTTCGGATATCGTTCAAACAGGTTGCATCGTTGGCGGATGTTTTGTGAGCGACCCCAGACTTAATGGCATGTGTACTTGCCCCTCCCAATTCCTCGGCGGTCACATTTTCGTTGGTCACTGTTTTTACCACATTGGGACCCGTTACGAACATATAACTGGTCTCTTCGACCATCACTATAAAATCGGTCATAGCGGGCGAATAAACAGCTCCCCCAGCACATGGGCCCATAATGGCAGAAATCTGTGGTATTACTCCCGAAGCTTGCACGTTACGATAAAAAATATCGGCGTAACCACCGAGTGAACGTACGCCCTCTTGTATACGTGCTCCACCGGAATCATTAAGTCCAATTATTGGGGCACCGACCTTCATCGCCAAATCCATCACTTTACAAATCTTCTCCGCATGGGTTTCTGAAAGGGCACCTCCGAACACTGTAAAATCCTGCGCATACACATACACCAACCTTCCGTTCACCGTTCCATAACCCGTTACCACACCATCGCCGTAGTACATTTCCTTGTCCATGCCAAAATCGGTGGTACGGTGGGTCACCAAAATGCCCATTTCCTCAAAAGAACCATCATCCAAAAAGTACAGTACCCTTTCACGGGCGGTCAGCTTTTTTTTCTGATGTTGCTTTTCGATTCGTTTGACACCTCCGCCCAAATGGGCTTCGGCAATTTTTTCCTGTAGTGCTTTTATCTTGGGATCCATAGGATTCAATTTGATGGTAATCTTACTATTTTTTTGTCCTCCAGATATTGATAGAGAGCTATCATGGCCGCAACTTCGGCTTCAGCCGCTGTTTGCTCCTTGATTTTTTCCGGAGAATAATGCGTTTTTACAAAATGCGTATCAAAATTTCCTGACCGGAAAGCTTCGTGGGCAAATACAAAACTTCCGAATGGCAGGGTGGTCTGCACTCCTTTTATTTTGTAATTCTGAATGGCTTCCAGCATGAGTTCAATGGCCTCTTCACGCGTTTTTCCATAAGTAATCAATTTGGACAACATGGGGTCATAATAGATTGGGATATCCATTCCTTCCCGAAATCCGTTGTCCACCCGAACTCCTTCACCCGATGGCAATTGATAGGTCTCCAGGTTGCCCACGCTTGGCAAAAAGTCGTTCAATGGGTCTTCAGCATATACTCGAAGTTCCACAGCATGCCCAGTAATGGTCAAGTCTTCCTGTTTCATGGGAAGTGCTTCTCCCCGTGCCACTTTTATCTGTAGCTCTACCAAGTCAACCCCAGTAATCAATTCGGTCACCGGGTGCTCCACCTGTAAACGAGTATTCATTTCCAAAAAGTAGAAACTATGGTCGGCATCCATCAAAAACTCAACGGTCCCTGCTCCAACATAATAACAGGATTTGGCCACTTTACAGGCCGCCTCGCCCATTTTTTTTCGCAATTCAGGAGTTAAAATGGATGATGGTGCTTCTTCCACCACCTTTTGGTGGCGGCGCTGGACACTACACTCTCGTTCAAAAAAGTGCAGCACATTGCCATGGGTATCTGCCATCACCTGCACCTCAATATGTCGTGGCGACTTTACGTATTTTTCCACAAAAACAGAACCATCGCCAAAGGCTGATGTAGCCTCGCTTATGGCCCGTTTCATACCGGATTCCAAATCTTCTTCTTTCTCAACTATGCGCATTCCCTTTCCCCCACCACCGGCAGAAGCCTTGATCAAAATAGGATAGCCTACCTCTCTTGCAATCTCTTTGGCCTTGTCCACATCGGTTATGGCCTCATCAATACCGGGAACCATTGGGATGTCGTATTCCTTCACAGTTTCCTTGGCGGCTAACTTGCTGCCCATAATCTTAATGGCCTTGGATTTTGGGCCTATAAAGGTAATCCCGTTATTTTCAACAGCTTCGGCAAAATCAGCATTCTCGCTCAAGAATCCATAGCCTGGATGAATGCCGTCAACCTGCAATGATTTAGCTACTTCAATGATTTTGTCACCTCTCAGATATGATTTATTGGACGGCGCCTCTCCGATGCAAACGGCTTCATCCGCCAGCAAGACATGTGGAGCGTTCCTATCCGCCTCCGAGAATACGGCAACGGTCTTGATGCCCATTTTTTTGACGGTCTTCATCACCCGGACCGCGATTTCGCCCCTATTGGCGATCAATATTTTTTTCATGATCCTTTATTGAAATTCAATCAACAATTGCTTTTTGTCCACAGCCTCACCTTTTGATACACTAACTGTTTTGATCACTCCGCTTCTGGGAGAGGTGATGATGTTTTCCATTTTCATGGCTTCCAAAATCAATAATTGGTCTTCTTCGTTTACCTCTTGGCCTTCTTCCACCAAAATATCCAGAATTAAACCGGGCATAGGGGCCGAAATGGAATCGATGTTTTTTCCTGCATTGACGGCAAATCCCATTTTTTTGATGAGCTCATCCAATGGTGTTTGTATCGAGGTCTCGAATTCGGTACCGTTAATGCTGACATTATATATGCCTCTGTTAAAATCAGAAGCCATAATTTTTAGGTGATAAGAAACCCCATTCTTTAATAAATGGAAGGTATTTTCACCTGTTTTGATCAAATCCAACGAAGAAATAGTGTCCTTGGAAAGTTTAAAGTCAAAGTCTTCTCCAACCTTGACGGAATAAGAGTCATCCATATTAGAATTTTCCATGGGTTAGGTTGATAAATATACGGGTAATACATTAAAAATCATACAAAGTTATGAGCCACCCGAAGGATTAATCATGACAATGATCATTAATTTCTGTATTATTAATCATTAATTATGTTGTATCTCAGATAGACAAGAGATGTTATCATTTGTGTATTTTTGATGCCAAAATTCAAACTATGCTGATCTTAGGGATTGCTGGCGGTACAGGGTGCGGAAAAACTACGGTGGTGAACCAAATAGTGGAACAATTGCCGACGGATGAAGTAGGGGTCATATCTCAAGACTCCTACTACAACGACCTTTCACATTTAAGCAGGGAGGAAAGGACCCATATTAATTTTGACCATCCCAATTCGATAGATTTTGACCTGTTGATCGAACATATTAAACTATTACGGGAGGGCAAAACAGTGGATACGCCCATTTACTCCTTTGTGGAGGAAACACGTATGAAGGAGACCGTTCCTACTCCGCCCCGAAAAGTAATGATCGTTGAAGGAATTTTGGTATTGAGCAATCCTAAATTAAGAGAACTGTTCGATATTAAGATATTTGTACACGCCGATTCGGACGAACGCTTGATACGAAGGCTGCAACGCGACACCCAAGAACGGGGACATGACCTAAAAAAAGTGCTTACCCGATACCAAACGGCAGTAAAGCCGATGCACCTTCAATTTATAGAACCGTCGAAAGAGTTTGCGGACATCATCATCCCAAATAATCATTACAATACAGTTGCGGTAGATATCGTAAGGACCATTATTAACAACAAACTTGCGTAACATGGGCCTAAAGGAATTGAGAAAAAAGAAATGGTTCAAGATTATGACCAACACCTACATTCTGGTGCTGACCATTTTTGTGATATGGATGGCTTTTTTCGACACCAATTCCCTTATGATTCATTTGGAGCTCGAGAACGAAATCGATAAGTTGGAAAAAGAAAAGGATTTCTTGAAAAGCGAAATTGCCAAGGATAAGGAAATCTTGAAAAAGATGTCCGATGAAAAAGAACTTGAGAAGCTTGCCCGCGAGAAATACTACATGAAAAAGGACAACGAAGAAATATTCCTTATTGAATATGAAGATAGTCTAAAAAACAAGCAAGATGAGTGACACTGGCCTATTTAGTGAATTCCCAGAAGTATCCACCAAACAATGGAAACAAAAAATCCAAGTGGATCTTAAAGGTGCGGACTATAACAACACCTTGGTCTGGGAATCTTTGGAGGGCATCAATGTTAAACCATTTTACAATCAAGATGATTTAAAAAGCATCCCAACTTTTTCCTTGCCCAAAAACCATGATTGGTCCGTGGCCCAAGTCATTTATGTGGGTGACGAAAAAAAATCGAACACCAAAGCCCTCACAATCCTTGAAAAAGGCGTCGAAAGTTTAATTTTTACCATTCCCAATGAAACCACGGATTTTGAAGTCCTGCTTTCGGACTTGGACATGGAGAAAATTGAACTCTATTTTTATTTTGAATTTTTGAGCTTGGAGCCCATCAAAAAATTGGTAGGTCTTCTTAGCAACAAAAAGGCAAAAGCCCATTTGAATATTGATATTATCGGACACTTGACCAAAGAGGGCAATTGGTATCACCATCTAGAAAAAGACCACAAATTACTTACTGATTTAGTCTCGCTCGGAACATCGGATATTTCAATTGTTGGGGTCGATGCTTCTCGCTACCAAAATGCCGGTGCCAATATGGTACAGCAATTGGCATACAGTTTAGCTCACGCCAACGAGTATCTAAACCATATTGTCACTTCGAGCGCAGTCGAGAAGTCTTTCACCGTTACCTTTAAAATAGCCGTAGGCAGCAATTATTTCTTTGAAATTGCAAAAATACGAGCATTGCGGTGGCTTTGGAAAAGTCTGGCATCAGCATATGGAATACAAAGCGAGTGCAACATTCTGGCTGTCCCATCCAAACGCAACAAAACGCTTTACGATTACAATGTGAACATGCTCCGCACCACATCAGAATGCATGTCGGCAGTATTGGGTGGCGCGGACGCTGCTTGCAACCTTGCTTATGATGCGATTTACCACAAGGACAATGAGTTTGGGGAGCGCATTGCACGCAATCAACTATTACTTTTAAAAGAGGAAGGATATTTCTCCGAAGCATCTCAAATAGCGGAAGGAGCGTATTATATTGAATCACTCACCAATCAGCTGGCAGAGAAAACATTATCGCTATTCAAACAAATAGAAAAAACTGGCGGGTTCTTGGATGCTTTGAAAAAAGGTACCATCCAACAGAAAATCAAGGAGAGCGCCGAAAAGGAACAGCATCTTTTTGATGAAGGCAAGATAGTTTCACTCGGTACCAACAAGTATCAAAATCCACAAGACCGGATGAAGGAGAACTTAGAACTTTATCCGTTTGTAAAGACCAAGGCGCGAAAAACCATCATTGAACCCATCATAGAAAAAAGACTGGCCGAAGCATCCGAACAAAAAAGATTGAACGATGAGTAGAAAGGACCTTCAACATCTGGAATTGTCTGTCGGGTCGAGCGCAGTCGAGACCCTCAATTACGAGCACGAGAATTTTGCCGCCGGCATTTCCCCTTTCCTTCGTGGCCCCTACTCCACCATGTATGTTCGCAGGCCTTGGACCATTCGCCAATATGCAGGTTTTTCAACTGCTGAAGAAAGTAATGCATTTTATAGAAGAAATTTAGAAGCTGGCCAAAAAGGACTCTCCGTGGCCTTTGACCTACCCACCCACCGTGGTTACGATTCGGACAATGACCGTGTGGTTGGAGACGTGGGAAAAGCAGGGGTTGCTATAGATTCCATTGAGGACATGAAGATTTTGTTCAACGGCATTCCTTTGGACAAAATGTCCGTTTCCATGACCATGAACGGGGCCGTGATTCCCATTATGGCCTTTTACATTGTGGCAGGTCTGGAGCAAGGTGTTTCCATGGAGCAACTTTCGGGGACCATCCAGAACGATATTTTGAAAGAGTTCATGGTTCGGAACACCTACATCTACCCACCCACTCCGTCCATGCAGCTCGTGGCCGATATTTTTGAGTTCACCAGTAAAAACATGCCGAAATTCAACAGCATCAGTATTTCCGGTTACCACATGCACGAAGCTGGAGCCCCTGCATCCATGGAACTGGCTTATACCTTGGCCGATGGCATTGAGTATATCCGAACAGGAATTAAGGCAGGGCTTAAAATTGATGAATTTGCTCCACGGCTATCCTTTTTCTGGGGTATTGGCATGAATCATTTTGCCGAGATTGCCAAAATGCGAGCAGGCCGAATGCTATGGGCAAAACTGGTAGAGCAATTCAACCCTTCGAACCCAAAATCCTCCATGCTCCGTACCCACAGTCAGACCAGTGGATGGAGCTTAACAGAACAAGACCCTTTCAACAACGTGGCCAGAACAACTATCGAAGCCATGGCGGCGGTTTTTGGGGGCACACAAAGCCTTCACACCAATGCTTTGGACGAGGCCATTGCATTGCCAACGGATTTCTCTGCGCGTATTGCGAGAAACACACAAATCTATCTGCAACAGGAAACCCATATCACCAAAACGGTAGATCCATGGGCAGGTAGCCACAAAGTGGAACAACTGACCCAAGAAATTGCAGAAAATGCCTGGGAGCTGATTCAAGAAGTGGAAAAGTTGGGCGGAATGACGAAGGCCATCGAAAAAGGCATCCCAAAAATGCGGATTGAAGAAGCCGCAGCAAAAAAACAAGCGCGCATCGATAGCGCACAGGATATTATTGTCGGGGTGAACAAATACCGACTGGAGAACGAGGACGACCTTCAAATTTTGGAAGTCGACAATGCAAAGGTTCGAAAACAACAAATGACCCGTTTGGACCAAATCCGAAACGGTAGGGATTCCCAAAAAGTGGAAAAAGCACTCGAAGCTATCCGCATCGCGGCCAAAAAGGCCATGGAAAATAATTCCGACCGCGGAAATTTATTAGCTTTAGCAGTAGAAGCAGCAAAAGAGCGAGCTACCTTAGGTGAAATTAGCGATGCCATGGAAAGTGCGTTCGGACGCTACAGAGCAAAAATTCAATCCTTTACCGGAGTGTATTCCAAAGAAATCAAAAACGACGAAAGTTTTGCAAAAGCCCGAAAGCTTGCCGACACCTTTGCTGAGCAAGAAGGCCGTAGACCACGTATTATGGTGGCCAAAATGGGTCAGGATGGACACGATCGTGGTGCCAAAGTGGTCGCCACAGGATATGCAGACCTTGGTTTTGATGTGGATATTGGACCCTTGTTCCAGACCCCTGCCGAAGTAGCCAAGCAAGCGGTTGAAAACGATGTGCATGTATTGGGGATATCTTCACTCGCAGGAGGCCACAAAACCTTGGTTCCAGAGGTGGTCCAAGAACTCAAAAAATACGGCCGCGAGGACATTATGGTCATTGTGGGAGGTGTAATTCCAAAACAAGATTATAAACATCTGCTCGAAAATGGGGCCGTAGCTGTTTTCGGACCGGGCACTAAAATAGCAGATGCCGCAACTCAAATCCTGAACATTCTTTTAGATTGATTCCTATAACGGTCTAATAAATATCAGTTTAACTTTATTTAACGCTAAATAGCAGGTTTATTCACCCCCTGTTAACAAATTACATTTTATCGCATCCTAAATAATCGTATTTTTAGCACCTAACTTACTATGAAATGGGCAAGATTATTGCTATAGCAAACCAAAAGGGCGGAGTAGGAAAAACTACCACTACGGTAAACCTTGCAGCCTCCTTAGGTGTATTGGAAAAAAAGGTGTTGTTGATTGATGCCGACCCCCAGGCCAATGCAACATCCGGTTTGGGAATTGATGTTGATTCCGTGGAAAACGGGACCTACCAGCTTTTGGAACATACCATGAGCGTTGAAGAGGTCACCATCTCCACCGATTCCCCGAACGTAGATTTGGTGCCGGCTCATATTGACTTAGTCGCCATCGAGATTGAATTGGTTGACAAGGACAATAGGGAGTACATGCTAAAAGAAGCTCTAAAAAATCTTGGGGACAAATACGATTTTGTACTGATAGATTGTGCCCCATCATTGGGATTGTTGACGTTGAACGCCCTAACAGCGGCAGACTCCGTAATGATTCCGATTCAATGTGAGTATTTTGCATTGGAGGGTCTTGGCAAACTATTGAACACCGTAAAAAGTGTCCAGAAAATACACAACAACGATTTGGATATCGAAGGAATGTTATTGACCATGTACGATTCCAGGTTACGGCTTTCCAACCAAGTTGTTGAAGAAGTGAAAAAACACTTTGCGGATATGGTTTTTGATACCATCATCCAGAGAAACGTTAGGCTGAGCGAAGCACCAAGTTATGGCGAGAGCATCATAAAATACGATGCAAGCAGTAAAGGTGCCTCCAATTATCTTAACTTAGCCAACGAAATTTTGAAGAAAAACAAGGAGAAAGTTTAGATGGCGAAAGCAACAAAAAAACAGGCGTTGGGAAGAGGCCTGTCCGCTCTATTGAATGATCCAGAGAATGATATTAAATCAGTTTCGGACAAGAATGCGGACAAGGTTATAGGTAATGTAGTAGAACTGGATATCAATTCCATTGAAGTAAACCCATTCCAGCCACGTTCCAATTTTAACGACGAAACCCTTGAAGAACTGGCCAGTTCCATTCGAGAACTTGGCATTATACAACCTATAACGGTTAGGAAACTGGATTTTAACAAATTCCAGTTGGTTTCCGGGGAACGTAGGTTCCGCGCATCCAAATTGGTCGGATTGGAAACCATTCCAGCTTATATCCGCATTGCCAACGACCAAGAATCCTTGGAAATGGCCTTGGTGGAGAATATTCAAAGGCAAGATCTTGACCCCATCGAAATTGCTCTCTCTTATCAACGCTTGATTGATGAAATCGAGATTACCCAAGAGAAATTGAGTGACCGCGTTGGAAAAAAACGTTCCACCATCACCAATTACCTTAGGTTGTTGAAATTGGACCCGATTATCCAAACCGGAATGCGGGATGGATTCATCAGTATGGGTCATGGTAGGGCACTTATCAACATTGACAAGAAAAAAGACCAAATCGCCATTTATGAAAAGGTGGTTTCCGATGGCCTATCCGTTAGAGCTACCGAACAATTGGTGAAAGACCATAAAGAACCCAAAAGTTCAGGTTCCGAAAAGAAAAAGAGCACTTCGGATGTTCCTGAATTTGTTTCCAGCAGTTTGGACTCCATCAAAGAGCGACTAGCGACCAAAGTGGACATTACCACTTCAAAAAACGGAAAAGGAAAAATTGTGATACCCTTCCATTCAGAGGAAGATTTTAAGCGTATCAAAAAATTGTTGACAGGTGAATAAAAACCTCCTTTTATTGCTCTTTGCCTTTTTGTTGTTTCATTCAGGTTTTTCCCAAGAAGAAGAGGAAAACAAAGAAAAGGAACAGCCTCAGCAAACCAAAGAGGTAGACTCTATTACCCAAACCATGGAAGGAGAAGGTGTTACTTTTGAAGAGGTAACAAAGCAAAAGAGCATCAATCCCCTTGCTCCCAGTAAAGCTGCGTTTTATTCAGCCGTTCTTCCGGGTCTAGGACAAATCTACAACAAACGCTATTGGAAGGCACCCATAGTTTGGGGCGCCATAGGAACAGGAATTTATGTCTATTCCTTCAACAACACCGAATATCGGAGAGCAAGGAATGCTTTTAAACGGCGACTTGCAGGTTTTGAGGATGATGAGTTCTGGGATTTGAACGGAGATGGCAATGGTCCGGACCTAACATCCGAAGCACTGCAAGAAGCTCAAGAAAACACCCAACGGGACCGAGATCTTGCCCTGGTCATTACCATTGCACTCTATGCCCTTAATATTATTGATGCCAATGTGGACTCCCACTTGAAGCAATACAATGTGAGCGACGACCTAGCAGTTGACTTTAACCCTTATTTAGATATAAATCCGTTTACCAACAAGCCAAACTACGGTATGGCTATGGTGATAAAATTTTAATGTATGAAGATTGGTCTTTTTGGATATGGCAAAATGGGAAAGATGATCGAGCAGATTGCTCAGGATAGAGGCCATACCATCGTAGCAAAGATTGATGACCCTTCGCAGGATGTGGATTATTCCTCAATGGACGTTGCCATTGATTTCAGTACGCCCGAAGCTGCTTTTGACAATATCACCAATTGCTTTAAAAACAATGTGCCCGTCATCAGTGGAACTACCGGATGGTTGGACAAGTATTCCGACGCCATCAAAATTTGTGAAGACAACAAGAGTGCGTTTATATATGCCTCCAACTTTAGTTTGGGAGTAAATATCTTTTTTGAGCTCAATAAACAGCTAGCCAAAATGATGGCCGGATTGAACCAATACAAGGTTGGCATGGAGGAGATACATCACACACAAAAGTTGGATGCCCCAAGCGGAACTGCCATTACTTTGGCCGAAGGAATTATTGAAAACACCGCATACGAAAACTGGAAATTGGATGAATCGAGCGATAAAACAGTTTCGATAAAATCCATAAGGGAAGGTATGGTGCCAGGAACACACAGTATTGCTTACGCAAGTTCCGTGGACACTATCGAGATAAAACACGAAGCGCACAACAGGGAAGGGTTTGCTCTTGGGGCGGTAATAGCTTCGGAGTGGATACAAGGAAAAACAGGTGTTTTCTCTATGAAAGACGTGTTAAACCTAAGCTAAAAAACGTAACAGGAACATAGACCCAGAGTCTAACAAAGAAACTTTTTTATATGGACGGTATACAATGGTTCATTTTTATTCTGATCATTCAGGTCATCCATTTCTTGGGAACTTGGAAGCTCTACGTTAAAGCAGGCAGAAAAGCATGGGAAGCCGCCATACCGGTATACAACGGTATCGTTTTGATGAAAATCATCAATAGACCTGCCTGGTGGGTACTTTTATTGTTTATTCCCATCATCAATTTGTTGATGTTCCCCGTAGTTTGGGTGGAAACCATCCGCAGTTTTGGAAAAAAATCGCTTGTAGATACATGGTTGGTCATCCTTACCCTTGGTTTTTATATCTATTACATCAACTACGCAGAGGACGTAAAATATATCGAAGACCGCAGCCTAAAACCGACCACAGGTTTGGGAGAATGGGTAAGTTCCATCGTATTTGCCATTGTTGCCGCGACTTTTGTACACACGTATTTTATACAGCCTTATGTAATCCCAACGGGGTCACTGGAACGCACCCTACGTGTTGGTGACTTCTTGTTTGTGAGCAAGTTTCATTATGGCGCTAGGGTCCCCATGACAACCTTGGCCGCCCCTATGGTCCATGATACGCTACCTGTGCTAAAAACACGGTCTTACTTGGCCGATGTAAATCCGGAGACCCATAAAACCTCATGGATCAACAAATTGCAGTTGCCCTATATGCGTTTGCCCGGGTTTGAGAAAGTTGAAAAAAATGACATTGTCGTTTTCAGTCTACCTTCGGATACGCTCTATCAATTTTTTAAGGCACAAAAAGCGGTCATAAAGCCTATCGATAAAAAATCCAACTACGTAAAACGCTGCGTGGGAACCCCTGGGGATTCCCTGGCAGTTATTGATGGTTTTGTATATATCAACGGCGAACAGCTTAAATTATCCGACCGGGCCAAGCCCATGTATATATATGACATCTATTCCAACAATGGAGTGTCGAGCAAGTATTTAGAAGATGTTGACGCTTCGGATTATGTTAGAAAGTACATTGCCAGCAATATCAGCGAAGCCCAATATAATGCGGTCGTTCCCTATATTTCTGGTGGACGACCTACAGAAGATGGAAAAATTGAACTATATACTCGGGAAGATGGAATACCTACAGATGTAATCCGTCAATTAAGACTCTCGTTATCCGAAGAAAAACCTCGTTCAAGAACAGCTAATCTAACCGATGAGATGGTCGCTGCCTTGAAACAAAATCCAGGTATTGATTCAGTGGTAAAAACAATTGAACCCAAAGGAATGTATGGCGGAAACATATTTCCACAAAAGCCTAATTTGTACCCGTGGAACAACGACAATTTTGGGCCTATCTACATTCCCAAGGAAGGTGCAACGGTAGAGATCAACTCCAAGACAATTCCTTTTTATAAAAAAATAATAAGGGACTACGAGCACAACGATGTGGAAGTAACAGGTGGAAAAGTACTTATTAATGGCAGCGAAGCCAATTCCTACACCTTTAAGCAAGATTACTACTGGATGATGGGCGATAACCGCGACAATTCTGAAGATAGTAGGACCTGGGGGTATGTACCTGCCGATCATATTGTGGGAAAACCAGTTTTCCTTTGGATGAGCTTTGACAACTTTAGACAGGGAATCGCCAATTGGAGGGTTCGTTGGGACCGAGTTTTCACAACCGTTGGTGGTAGCGGGGAACCGGTATCCTACTTCTGGTATTTCATAGCCCTATTGGCCGCTTGGTTTATTTTTGATTTCTTCCGCAAGCGAAAGAAAAAGAATGCATAGGTAATTTAAACTCATCTGTTCTTTGAAAATTCTTATCCATCCTTCCTATTTTCCCAGCATTGCAACCTTTGCTGCTATCGTCCAGCATGAGGTAATTTGGGAGGTGCATGATAATTTTCAGAAACAGACCTACCGGAACCGTTGTTATATTTCTACGGACAAGGGCAAACATATGCTCAATATTCCTATAAAACACGTTGGTGGCAATGAGGGACGTCAAAAGTATATTGATGTAAGCACCGAAAATAGTTACAATTGGAAAAAAGAGCATTGGCGCACTCTGGAAACGGCTTACAGAACCTCGCCCTTCTTCGAATTTTATGAAGACGATATTAGACCTATCTACGAAGGAAACGAAGACTCGCTCTACAATCTGAACTTAAAAACCATTGAAGCCATTGCTGATTGTGTTGGAATAAAAATTCCAACAGCTAAAACCGAAACGTACCAGATTGAACCAACCACCTATTTTGATGCCCGATTTTTGGTAGAGGCCAAAAAAGAAAAAGATTGGAACATAGAACCTTATACACAGGTTTTTGAGGAGCGCCATGGTTTTATACCCAATTTGAGCATCTTGGACCTCTTGTTCAATGAGGGCACCAATACACTTAGCTACTTAAAAAATCTATCTTTAGGTTTTACAAATGACTAGGCATCTCATCCACTACGGCATACATTTTTTGGTTCCCATTTTAATTGGCCTTTGGTTCTTCAAAGGAGATAGTTTTAGGGTTATTTTGATACTTCTGGCCGGAATCCTAATAGATATAGATCACCTCTGGGCAATTCCTTTGTATGATCCCGACCGTTGCAGTGTGGGATTTCATATCTTTCATACCTATTGGGCCATTATACTCTATATTTTGCTGCTGTTCTTTAAACCTACCCGACTAATCGGTTTGGCATTGGTCATACACATTATAGCAGATTCCGTGGATTGTTTATTGATGTGAATTTAAACGTACAGTCGCCATTACCGGATAATGATCGGAAAGGCGTTTATCAAAATTCTGATGGGAAATCACTTCAAAATTTTGATCTGTCAAAATGTAATCTATCCGAAGCGGTAGCTTCCACAAATCGTATGTACGACCAAAACCACCTCCCTCTTCTAAAAAAGTATCTTGTAAATCACCTTTTGCAATTTTATAAACGTTGGAAAATTGAGTATTATTAAAATCTCCGCAAACAATATTTGCATAAGGACTCTCCTCTAAATGACTTCTGAGAATTTCAGCTTGCTCTAATTGTTTTGAAAAGGTATCGACCAATATCTTATAAGTTCTTTCCGATTTTTCGCCATCAGAAAAGTTATCCGTACTCGGTATAATCTTAAAAGATTGCAGATGTACATTGTAAACCCGCAGAGTATCCTTTCCAACGGTAATATCAGCATAAATGATGTTATTGATTGTACCCGGTAAATCCAACGACCCTTCCCCAACAATAGGGTGTTTGGAAAATATGGCCTGAGTTGTCCTTGGTACGGCGTTAGGTGTTTCACTCCTATATTTATATTGATTTAGCTGCCTATAACGATCCCTACTATGTTCTTGGACGCAGAGAATGGTAGGGTCCTGATCTTTCACAAATTTCACTATACTATCTCCTACCCCTGGTTGTTTCATCCAACCATTCTTATTAAATCCCCATGCATTGAAGGACATGATTTTTATATCCGATGACACTCCTTCTTGAGGAACATTATTGCCTCCAAAACCATAAAAAGGTCCGAACATAAGATAACCAAGAACGATAGCCGTGAACGAAAGCAAAAACTTTCGTTTCATTTTTGCAGCCCAGTACAGTAGAAACATTATGTTAAGTGCAAATAGAAAAGGTACCACCAAACTCAGTACCGAGATGGCAGAGAAAAACCGTAATGGCACATAAGAGATGAATCCAGTAAACAGCAATAGAAATGCAATCAAAATATTGATTGCAAACACCACCCTATCCCATATTGAGGTAGATTTTTTCACTGTTTAGTCTTCCTTACCTGCCTTAAACAAAAAGTCCTTCTCCTCCTTGGACAAGCTTTCATAGCCAGATTTACTGATTTTATCCAAAATCGAATCAATCCTTTTTTGCTTGGCCTGTTTGTTGTAATCCTCTTTGTTGTTAGCGGCTGCTTTTTTCCTGTAAACCGTCTTTAAGGGTGCCTTTTTCTCCTTTGGCTTAAATATGTTTAGGATTGCATCTCTAAATTTAGTGAAACCGGAACCTATATCATTTCCCTTGAACAATTGCCGAGCGTACATATATCCTAAAAAGGCTCCTCCCAAATGGGCCATACCACCACCAATGTTATCCCCCATTCCAATCAAGACCAAATCCTTTATCACCAAAGCAAGGCCGATATACCATAATTTTATATTGAAGAAAATTACGCGCACCTCTTGATTTGGAATATAGGCACATACAAAAATAAGCACTGCATTTACTCCTGCAGATGCTCCTATCAATGCAGTGTTGGAGTTGACGAGGGTCGGAAATACATTATAACTTAGTAGAAACACCAAGCCGCCTAACATCAATCCCAAAAAATACACATTGATGAACCGCTGTGAATCAAATAGGTTCAGGAAAATCCGACTCGCAAAATAAAGCACGATCATGTTCCAAAAAATATGTCCAAAACCTGCATGAAAAAAGGAATAGGTCACCAAGGACCAAGGTTGGGTCAAAAATTCAAAAAAGTCCTTTGGCAAATGAAACCAACGTGAAAACGAATGGCCCAATAAAGCCCCCGAGAGCCCGTCCAATAAAAATATAAGCACATTGATGGCAATGAGCTTTTCGGCTATACTAAGCCTTGCAAATTGATATCGTAATCCACCGGTCATCATAAATTAATCCCACCTATTTTTGTTGAACTGATTTCTTTTCCAGTACCACATGATTATAAATCCGGTCAATGCTCCCCCAACGTGGGCCATATAGGCCGTATTGCTAGGGCTGAAAAAGGACTGTCCCGTAATTGCGGAAATCACATCCAACAAGATTATACCTGGAATAAAATATTTGGCCTTTATGGGTATGGGCAAAAATATCAACATAAGCCGTGCTTCTGGGTTCATCATTCCAAACGCTGCCAAAATTCCCATAATACAGCCAGAGGCACCTACCATACTGGCATTGTATATTTGAGCATACTCTGGCATTACCGCCCTTAGGGTGGAAATCTGAATTTCGGACAACCCTTCTTGGAGTCGGTTTGAAGCCAACATATCCAATATTTGCTGATTGGAGAGCCCCGTGCTCAACAATTCCGATTGGGCAGGTAAAAAATTAAAGTAGTAAAACCCTAACTGAAACAACACCGCACCCAATCCCGCAGAAAAGTAAACAAATAGAAACCTATTCTTTCCCAGTACTCGCTCAACAGGTGTTCCAAACATCCAAAGAGCGAACATATTGAACGCTATATGCATAAAACCACCATGCATGAACATATGGGTGATTATTTGCCAAATTTGGAAATTTTCATTTTTGGGAAACCAAAGTGCCAACCATTGATACATTTGATCTCCATATAATTGAGTGGCAAAAAACAAGATCACGTTAATGATCAAAATGTGCTTTACTGCCTCGGTCATTCTACCCATCTAGTTGAATTTTTTATCAATATCCCCTTCGGAGATAATGGTATATGTTATTTTTTGAAAAGGGCTCAAATTAGGCTCCTTGCATGCAAAAAGATTGTTCACCAACATTAATTGCGATTCAGAATCCAACACATCCCCAGTGCGTACCGCTAGGTTTCTGCTAAGCGCTTTGGCCAACATTTCGGCCTGCGAAATGGAACCATCGGAGTAACCCTCCATATAATCAGCAATCAAGCGATCCAATACCGTGCCAATCCCACTTTCAGGAACCATCATGGGTACACCTGTCACTTTTACAGTCTCCTGTTCCAAGCTATCAAATACAAAACCTATGTTTGTCAGGCTTTCATGGATTTCTTTGACTACGGCCAATTCCTGCTTGTTAAAGCTCAGTTCCAAAGGAAACAATAATTGTTGGCTTACCCCTTCTTTCACCGTAATCTCACCCAAAAACTTTTCGAAAAGAATCCGTTCGTGGGCCCTATTCTGATGGATGACCAGCATTCCCGACTTTACGGTGCTGACCACATATTTTCTCCGCAATTGAAAGGTACTGGCCAAATGTTCCTCTACACCTTCACCTGAATACAACGTTCCTTGCTCCTCACTTTCAGACTCAATGACCACACTACTGAACTCATTGTGCTCGTTCTGATGACCGAGTCCTTCGTACAAGTCCTCCCAGCCTTTAGTGCTTTGTTTACGAAAACTGCCTCCGGACCCGCCTTTCTTTACAGGCTCTTCTTGAAATGGATTAAAACTGGCATCTACAGTAACTTTTGGGATCACTGCTCCTTTTTCTTTGTATGAATAAGGTGTATCCAGGTTAGGGTCATGGTCAAAATCCAAAACAGGGGCCACGTTGAATTGTCCCAAACTATGTTTGATCGTTGATCGTAAAATCGCGTACAACGTATTTTCATCATCGAACTTTACCTCAGTCTTTGTTGGATGTATATTGATATCGATAGAGGATGGGTCTACCTCCAAAAACAAGAAATAGCCCGGGTGGGTATCGGATTTAATCAAACCCTCAAAAGCTGCAACCACGGCATGATGTAAATAAGGGCTTTTGATATAACGGTTGTTGGCAAAAAAGAACTGCTCTCCCCTACTCTTTTTGGCGAATTCTGGTTTACAAATAAATCCGGACACCTTTACCACTTCGGTCTCCTCGGAAACGGGAACCAAACGGTTATCCATTTTACTACCGAAAATGTGCACGATGCGTTGACGATGCTTTCCGATGGGAAGGTTAAAAATCTCCGACCCATTATTGTAGAAATGAAATTCGATATTAGGATGGACCAAAGCTACCCGATGGAACTCGTCGGTAATATGTCGAAGCTCCACTTGTGTCGATTTCAAAAAATTTCGTCTTGCCGGGATATTGAAAAATAGGTTCTTTACGGATATGGAAGTTCCTTCTGGGGTTGCGATTACCTCTTGGGACACAATTTTGCTCCCCTCAATTTTAAGGTGCGTGCCAACCTCATTGGCTGCGGTACGCGTTTGCATATCCACATGTGCTATAGCCGCAATGGATGCCAGTGCTTCCCCTCTAAAGCCTTTGGTGGCCAAATTAAAAAGATCTTGTGCGGAAGATATCTTGGAAGTAGCGTGGCGTTCAAAGGACAAACGGGCATCGGTCTCGCTCATACCCGATCCGTCGTCCACTACCTGAATAAGCGTTTTTCCCCCGTCCTTAACAATCAACTTTATACACGTGGCCCCCGCATCAATGGCGTTCTCCATAAGTTCCTTTACTACGGAAGCGGGTCGTTGTACCACCTCCCCTGCTGCTATTTGGTTAGCGACATGGTCCGGTAAAAGTTTAATGATGTCCGCCATTATGGATTCAGGAATATTGATAGGTCAAAATCGATGATAAACAGAAACAGCAAGACCAGAACGGCAACAATGATCCAAAAACGAAGTTTAAAATTTTTATCCCCTTCGGTCTGTAAATCGTCCATTGCAGAGGTGACTTTGTTTTTAAGTCCTCTGGTGGAATGTGCCGTGGTTCTGAATTTATCAAGCTTGTGCTCAATTTTATAAGGATTCCCCTCTCCCTTGTAATATCTGGGGGAGTAATCGAAGCTCTTATTTTTCCTAAGTTTTAAAGGGTTTCGCATAGTATCCTTATCGCTGTAACCTCAAAGGTACTTAAAATAGAAAAAAGGGGTTGGGCGATCGTCCCAAAAAATGTTAACAGTCCCTAGATGTTTGGATTATTGGAAGTAATAGAACTTACTTGCCCAACATAGCCATTTGAATGGCGGCAATAGCGGCTTCAGTTCCCTTGTTGCCGTGCTTGCCTCCGCTTCTTGCTCTGGACTGCTCAATGTTATCATCAGTTAGCACACAAAAAATCACAGGAACATCGTATGCTACGTTCAAGTCCTTGATGCCTTGGGCCGTTGCGCTACAAACAAAATCAAAGTGGCTGGTCTCCCCACGAATAACGCTGCCGATAGCAATAACGGCATCTACTTTTTGGGTCTGAATCATCTTCTTGCAACCGAAAGTAAGTTCAAAACTGCCAGGTACATCCCAGCGTAGAATATTTTCCGATAAAGTCCCACAATCCAATAACGCTTCTTGAGCGCCCTCATACAAGGCCTCGGTAATCTCATCGTTCCATTCAGAAACAACAATCCCAAACCGAAAATTCTTCGCATTTGGGATTTTATTTTTATCGTAAACGGATAGGTTTTTGTTCTCTGTGGCCATCTTTTAGTTTTGCGCCAGTCCGATTAAAGCGTCAACACCATTGGCTTCTTGAGAGTTCGGATATTCTTCCTTGATTCTTTCAAAATATCCCAAAGCTTTGCTTTTTTCACCAAGTTCCAATGCTACAACACCGGCCTTATGTAAAAAACGAGGAGCTGTAAATTCGTTATCGCTATGAGAAATTGCCTTTTCATAATAATCCAAGGCATCATCATTCTGGTTCAATTGAGAAAAAGCATCACCGATTCCTCCTTTTGCCATAGCGCCCATAATATCGTCATCGGAAGAAAAACCTTCCAAATACTCGATGGCCTGATCATATTGCTTAAGGTTCAAGTACGTCATACCAGCGGAATATTTTGCCAAATTGGCCGCTTTGGTACCACTGTATTCCTCGATAATATCCAGGAAACCATACTTTCCTTGAGCGCCGTTCAAAGCCAAGGTAAACAAAGAATCCTTTTCGGTTTCACTTGCCAACGCTTGGTCAAAGTATTGTTGCGGGTAGAAAAGTTCGTTTGCGGCTGTTGCCTCTTTTGGGTTCTGGATGAATTGGTGATAGCCCAAGTAAGCTAGAACACCAACGGCAATCACACCGATTACGCCCAAAATATAATTTTGGTTCTTCTGAACCCATGCTTCGGTCTTGGAGGCACCTTCGTCCAAAGTATTGAAAACTTCAGCCGTTGTGCTGTCGTGTTCCTCTATCTGAGCTTCTTCCTCTTTATTTTTTGGCTTAAAGCCTCTCTTCTTGTATGTTGCCATCCGTCATTTAATTGGTCGCGCAAAAATAAAGTTTTTATCCAAAACCAAAAGGTAATTTATTCGTTATTTTTGGATTCCCTTTTTTTAAGGGCTGCCTTTTTATTCCAAACCGTTTCTCTGATTTTTATGTTTTTAAGACATTTATCTTTAGTCAATTACAAAAACTTTGATTCCAAGACCTTGGAATTCGACCCTGTCATCAACTGTTTGGTGGGCGATAACGGGGTGGGAAAGACCAATGTTTTGGATTCCATTTACCACTTGTGCTTTGGTAAAAGCTACTTTAATCCCGTGTCCACACAAAATATAAAACATGGCACCGATTTTTTTGTTGTTGAAGGTGAATTTGAGAAAAACGAAAGAACCGAAAAAATACTCTGCTCTTTTAAAAAAGGTACCAAAAAGGTGATAAAACGCAATGGAAAACCCTACGAAAAGTTTTCCGAGCACATTGGTTTTTTGCCATTAGTGATTATTTCCCCATCTGATCGTGACCTGATTTTGGAAGGCAGCGAAACCCGGAGAAAATTTATGGACGGGGTAATTTCCCAATCGGACAAGGTATATCTTCAAAACCTCATCAAATACAACAAGGTGGTGGCACAGCGCAATTCGTTGCTCAAGTATTTTGCCGCGAACCGTACGTTCGACAAAGACACCTTGAGCATTTACAACGAACAGATGAACACCTTGGGCACAGCGATTCATCAAAAAAGAGTGGAATTTATTGAGTCTTTTCTCCCCATTTTCAAAGAGCAGTACCATAACATCTCCGAAAAAGATGAGCAAATCGACCTCTCCTACGAAAGCCAGTTGAGCGATGAAAGTCTATTGGAGCTTTTAAAACAAAATATTGATAAAGACAGGGCCTTGCAATATACCTCGGTAGGCACACACAAGGACGACCTTAGTTTTACCATTGCCGGTCACCCCATTAAAAGATTCGGGAGCCAAGGCCAACAAAAATCATTTTTGATTGCATTGAAGCTGGCACAGTTTCACTTTATTAAACAATTAGCAGACACTACACCGATTCTTTTATTGGATGATATTTTTGACAAATTGGACGAAAACAGGGTATCACACATTGTCGGACTGGTCAAGGATGATAATTTTGGCCAGATTTTTATAAGTGACACACACGCCGACCGTACCGAAAATGTGGTAAAGAACATTCATCAGAGTTATAAAATATTTACCTTGTAGCATCATGAAACACATACTTCCCTTTTTATTGATTTTACTGTTCTGGAGCTGTAATGATTCATCCATAAATAAAGAAGATTTACATTACCTGAACGGTTATTGGGAAATTTCGGAAGTCGAGTTTCCTGACGGATCTATCAAGGAATATGGAATGAACACCAGCATCGATTTTATTCAGTTGAAAGAAGAAAAAGGGTATAGAAAAAAGATGAAACCCCAGTTTGATGGCACCTACGACACCTCAAAAGATGTGGAAAATTTTGAAGTATCGGACATCAACGAAACCTTTACCCTTCGTTATAAAAATGAGTTCAGTGAATGGGAAGAAAAACTGGTGGAGTTGGATTCGGTTTCATTTTCGGTCATCAACCAAGAAGGTATAACTTATAAGTACAAACGTTTTGAACCCATAAAAATCCCCCAGTAATGGCCAAAAGACATAGTTCCCATATTCCATTGAGCGAAGCGCTTAGCGAGTTCATCCAAGAAAACAAGCTCCAAAAGGGCATGGACAAAGTGGATGCCAGGGAGGCCTGGGCAACATTAATGGGCAATGGGGTAAACAACTACACAACAGCTGTTGAACTGAAAAACGATACACTCTACATATCGCTCACCTCTTCTGTATTGCGGGAGGAATTGAGTTTGGGAAAAACCAAGATCATTAAAATGCTCAATGAGGAATTGGGCAAGGAACTGGTGAAAAAATTGGTTTTAAGGTAATCGGAATGTCATTTCGACAGCATTCGAAGGGGTTGTCAAATGGTACAGTTGGTTATTCGCTTGTTTGATTGGCAGCTATTGGATCGTTGCATAAGTGGTCACTCTGGTCTGGAGATTTCTCAATCGATACTTTGTATTTCGTTTCGAAATGACAAGTATAATCTAATGTCATTTCGACAGAGCGAAGCGAAGAGAAATCTAACTTAAATCCTATTCTTTGTTTATGAGATTCCGTGTCAAGCACGGAATAAATAAAAAAAGCCACCCGAAAAGGTGGCTTTACTAAAATTATCTTGTAAATCGATTAGTAGATTTCCCTTCCTGAAAAGTGGAAAGCACCTTCGATAGCAGCATTTTCATCACTATCGGAACCGTGAACCGCATTTTCACCAATACTGGCAGCATACAATTTTCTAATTGTTCCTTCGGCAGCTTCTTCTGGGTTGGTTGCACCAATCAAGGCACGGAAATCATCCACGGCATTGTCTTTTTCCAAAATGGCGGCAACAATCGGTCCTCTTGTCATAAACTCCACCAATTCGCCAAAAAACGGACGCTCTTTGTGGATGGCATAGAATATTTCGGCATCCCTAGTGCTCAATTGTGTGTACTTCATGGCCACAATCTTAAATCCAGCAGCCGTAATTTTATCCAAAATTGCCCCGATGTACCCGTTTTCAACGGCATCAGGCTTAATCATGGTAAACGTTCTATTTCCAGTCATTTTTTAAATTTTGCGCAAACTTAAGCTTTTTCGACCAAGGTACAAGGCTCAATAGCTTTGTTTTAACTCTTGAAGAACAGTACCATTGTCCCCCATAATTTTAAATTCGGCCCTTTTCTCTTCAATATTCAGGTTGATGATTCCATAACTTTTATCGGAAACCACCTCACCTACGCGGTGTTGATTAGGCTCTCCGCTAAAGCTGAAATACGAATGGGTCAGCCCACTACTGGTAAAGTCCACCAATGGATAGGATAGGCCGTCAACATCAGCCCTGGAGAATTCAGAAATATGACGGTCACCCGATAAAATAATCACTCCCTTTGCTCCTGACTGAGTTATAATGTCTTCTAGTTTCTCCACTTCCAAGGGAAAGTTGCCCCAAGTTTCAAAACCATGTTCGCCAGAAAGCACTTGAATGCTGGACATAATCAGGTTGAAATCGGCATCCGATTCTTTAAGTTCTTTCCCAAACCATTCCCATTGAGCATTCCCAAGTATTGTAGCTGTGGAATCCATTGTTGGTTTGTATCTCCTATTTGAATCTTCATCTTTAATCAGCTCACTTCTAAAATAGCGCGTATCCAGTATAATCACTTTTACCTTGCCCGCTGGCACTTCGTAGTCATGGGAGGCATAAACACCTTCTTGGTTTCTTCGCTCACTATCCTCTGGCACTCCCATAAAATCCAAAAACACCTGCTGGCTTTCTGCCTTTATCGCAAAATCGGACCCTCCGTCATTCACACCAAAATCGTGATCGTCCCAAGTACCGATAATAGGAACTTCTTTTCTCAACTTCGCATATCCTGCCACGGTATCCTGCATCGCATAGATAGTGCGTAATCGCTCAACATCGTCCGTGTCCGCGTAAACGATGTCCCCACCCCAAATCCAAACATCTGGATTTTCAGCCAAAATATCATCCCAAAATGGATTAGGTTCTTGTGACATATTGCAGGAGCCAAAGGCAACCACAAAATCAGGCGCAGGCTGCTCTTGGGACTCAGTTGTTTGCTCCACCTTCTTTTTACAGGAAATAAACAAAACCAATGCCGCTAAAATTAGGTATGATTGCTTCATGATATGATTTTACAGAACCAAAAATACGGATAAACCAAGTTACCTCTATATTATATTATTGTATATTTGGCCGCATGAATTCAGCGGATATCACGACAGTAAAGTCGATTCTTTCCCAACCTCAAAAGATAGCGATCATACCCCACAGAAATCCTGACGGAGATGCCATGGGGTCCTGCTTGGCACTATATGGATTTTTAAAGAAAAAGGGGCATACCGTACATGTGGTCGCTCCAAATGACTATCCAAAATTCCTTAAATGGATGCCGGAGAACGATACCGTTATCAATTTTGAGAGGGAAAACCCAAAGGCAAAAGAAGTCATCAATGAGGCTTCTGTAATTTTTACCTTGGATTTTAACGACCTTTCCCGTGTTGGGCAAATGGAACAGGTCTTGAAAGAGGCGAGCGCCGATTTTATAATGATAGACCACCACCAACAACCGAGCGGTTATGCAATGGTGACCTATTCCGATGTGACCATGAGTTCTACCTGCGAGATGGTGTACAACTTTATTGATTTTTTAGGTGAAACCGACCAAATTGATGCCGATATGGCCACAAACCTGTACACGGGCATTATGACGGACACAGGTTCCTTTAAGTACCGTTCCACCTCGAGCAAGACCCACAGGGTTGTCGCGGAACTTATAGACAAGGGCGCGGACAACATGGCCATTCACCAAGAGGTTTTTGACACAAATTCTCCTTCTCGCCTACATTTGCTGGGTGTTGCGCTGAGCAATATGGTGATTCTGCCCGAATACAGAACCGCTTACATTACCCTAACCCAAGACGAGCTGGACCAGTACGACTTTAAAAAAGGTGATACAGAAGGTTTTGTAAATTACGGCCTAACTTTGGAAGGGATTATTTTCGCTCTTATTTTTATCGAAAACCGGGAAGAGGGCATTATTAAAATTTCCTTGCGTTCCATAGGGGATTTTTCTGTGAACGAATTTGCCCGAGCTCATTTTAATGGTGGCGGACACACCAATGCGGCCGGGGGAAGAAGCGAAACCAGTATGGAGGAGACCATTTCCAGATTCAATGATATTTTAAAAACGTATAAAGACAAATTGAACCCATGAGATTTTTTCTAGCTGTTCTGTTGGTTGTATCTGTTACAAGTTGTGGGGGTCCGGAACCGAGAAGGCCCATAGAGGTTAAATCGGGCAGTTTCTTCAAGGAATCCATAGAACGCACCAAAAAATTGTTGGCCGAGGAGGAAAAGGCCATTCAGGAAATCATTTCCAAGGATACGGTCCACGAGTATATGTCGAACCCTAATGGGTTTTGGTATTATTACGAGACCAAGAACGATACTGCCACCTATCAATTAAAGTCGGGCGACCAGATTTTGTTTTCCTATAATTTGATGAACTTGGAAGGTGACACCATTTATACCGCAGAGGAAATTGGGCCGCAATCGCATGTCATTGACAAACAACAATTGTTTCCCGGGCTTCAAAATGCCGTGAAGCTGTTAAAAATAAACGAGAAGGCTACATTTTTGTTCCCATCTCCCCTAGCTTTTGGCTATCAAGGTGACAATAAATCAATAGGCCCAAAAACACCTCTTAAATCATCCGTAGAATTACACACAATCATAATAGACAACGACAGTTTAAATTAAATTCATAAACAATGAAGAAATTATTTTACAGCATACCTGTATTTCTCCTAGTGATCATGGGGTGCAAATCCAGTAAATATGCCGATTTAGGAGATGGTATCTTTGCCGACATACAAACTACTAAAGGAGACATCATCATCCAATTGGAATACAAGAAGACACCTGTTACCGTGGCCAACTTTGTATCCTTGGCAGAAGGAAAAAATCCATTTGTAAACGAAGAGTATAAGGATAAAAAATTCTATGATGGAATTGTTTTTCACAGGGTCATTAAAGATTTTATGATTCAAGGAGGAGACCCGACCGGAAGTGGAAGCGGAAACATCGGCTATACCTTTAAAGATGAATTCAACGATTCATTGCGGCACTCCAAAAAAGGGATTCTCTCCATGGCCAACAGAGGACCAAAAACTAATAGCAGCCAATTTTTTATTACGCACAAGGCCACGCCTTGGTTGGACGACAAGCACACCGTTTTTGGTGAAGTGGTGGCAGGCATGGATGTTGTGGACACTATTGCCAATGTAAAGACCGGCGCCGGTGACAGACCTGTTTCTGAAATTGCCATGAACCATGTAGAGATTGTTAGAAACGGCAAGGAAGCACGTCAGTTTGATGCCATTAAGATTATGAGCGACTACTTTGAAGAAGCAAAACTAGAGGAAGCCGCATTCAAAAAAATGAAGGAAGATCTTGCCGCCCAATTTGCTGAGCAGATCGAACAAGCCGAAGAAACCGAAAGTGGATTACGTATTTTAACCTTGAAGAAAGGTGAAGGTGAGCAACCAAAAGTGGGTCAAAAAGTTTTGGTAAACTATGCAGGGTGGTTGTTCAATGCAGATTTGTTCGATAGTAACATCCAAGAAATTGCCGAACAATTCAACCAATTGAACCCAGGTAGAAGAGATCAGGGCGGGTACACTCCCTTCCCAATGTCCTACAGCCCAGATGCACAATTGGCCGCTGGTTTCCGTGAAGGATTGTTGACTATGAAAGTTGGTGATAAAGTACGTTTGTTCATCCCTCCACATTTAGGGTATGGCGATAACGATTATGGCCCCATCCCTGGGGGTTCCACCTTGGTTTTTGATGTTGAAATAGTTGGAATCCAATAATAAAATTCCAAAAGCATAACTTAAAAAAAGCCGTACTTTTCCGTGCGGCTTTTTTTATTTGCCATAAAAACAAATTGCTCAACCTTCGATGAGACAAAAAACCAAGACAATTATTGCGATTGCACTCCCGGTTCAAATCATTTTGGTCAAATGGATAGGTAGTTATCCCAACCTTGTTGAAGCGTATTACAGTAATGGCATATATCCTTACATTTCAAGTTTTTCAAGAATACTGTTTGGTTGGATTCCATTTTCATTTGGGGACATACTCTATACCCTAATTGTACTGTTGGCCATCCGGTATATCTATAAAAACTGGAGAAGCATCAAGCAAAAACCTCTTTTTGTCCTAAAGGATATTGCAGTGTCACTTTCCGTAGTGTTCTTTCTTTTTCATCTGCTTTGGGGCATGAACTACCACCGCCAACCCATCACTTGGAAGCTCAACATTGAGCATCAATATACGGTCGACGAATTGGTTGACCTGACACGGTTCATCGTAAAACAAACGAATCAATATCAAATGGAACTTACTGGAGATACCATCTCTCCTGTCCATATCCCCTACTCCAAAAAAGAAATCTTCGCCAAAACCGAAGAAGCCTATGCCAACTTTGCAGAGCAATATCCCGATTTCGGATATCAACATCTCAGTCTAAAATCATCCATTTATAGCATACCCTTAACTTTTATGGGATATGGCGGCTACCTGAACCCTTTTACCAACGAGGCACAAGTGAATGGCGTTACCCCAAAATTCAGATTGCCCACCGTAAGCTGTCACGAAGTAGGCCATCAGTTAGGTTACTCTGCTGAGGGGGCCACTAATTTTATTGGCTATTTGGTCACATCAGAAAGTAATGATCCTTACTTCAAATACTCTGCCTACAACCATGCCCTAGGATACTGCCTTATCGACCTTTTTCATAAGGATGAAGAAAAGTATAATGAGATTGTGGGCACCATCAACATGGGGGTAAAGGAGAATTTTAATGAATTACGGGATTTTTGGGAAAAATATGAGAATCCTATGGAACCTATTTTTAAATCCGTGTTCAACACTTTTTTAAAGGCGAACAACCAAAAAGAAGGCATCAAAAGTTACAATGCGGTCGTAGGTCTTATGATCAACTACAGAAAACAGCAAATGGCTATCCAATAAGACTTGTGGAGTCCTTTGAGTTGCGTTATATTTAAACCGACTAATTCAATTCAAACCTTATGAAAATTAAACTTTTAGCGCTGCTATTCTTTGTAGGCAGCGTTTCTTTGTTTGCACAGGATTACTTTCCAATCAATGACGGTGTAAAGGCAAAGAAAAACAACAATTACACGGCATTTACCAATGCCAAGATCTATGTAACCCCGACCCAAGTTATCAACAAGGGTACTTTGCTGATTCAGAACGGTAAAGTAGTACAAGTTGGTAAATCCGTAAACATCCCAAAAAATGCAATTGTCGAGGATATGAGCGGTAAATCCATTTACCCCTCGTTTATCGATGTGCTATCCGGTTTTGGGGTAAAACTTCCTAAAGAAGCCAGTGGCGGAGGAAGGTCTGCTCAATATGGTCCATCCAGGGAAGGGTTTTATTGGAACGACCACATTATGCCGGAAAACGACGCCATCAGCAGTTTTGAGTATGATAAAAAACAGGCCGAGGAGTTGAGAAATGCCGGTTTTGGAACCATCAATGCCCATATTGAGGATGGTATCGCCAGAGGAACAGGGGTTTTGGTCGCTTTAAACGACGAAGCTTCCGAGGCCCAACGTATCCTTTCCGATAAATCGGCCCAATACTTTTCTTTTGAGAAAAGCCAAGCATCCAGACAATCATACCCAGGTTCCTTGATGGGGGCCATGGCCCTAATGAGACAGGTATATTATGATATGGATTGGTACAGCAAGGGTAATGTGGACACCAAAGATCGTTCTTTGGAAGCACTTATTGCCAATAAAGGACTAACCCAGATTTATGTTGCCGGTGATAATGGCAACGTATTGAGAGCCGATAAAATCGGTGACCTTTTTGGAATACAGTACACTATTTTAGGTGGTGGAGATGAGTATGAGCGTATAGATGAAATCAAAGCTACCAATGCCAAATTGATTCTACCCGTTAATTTCCCGGATGCGTTTGATGTATCTAATCCTTATCAAGCAAAATATATTGCTTTAAAAGATATGAGACATTGGAACTTGGCGCCCTCCAACCCAAAAGTGTTGGCGGACAACGGTGTCGAGTTTTCCATCACCCTCCACGGACTCAAGTCTCCAAAAGACCTAAAAGACAAAATAATGAAGGCTATTACTTATGGTCTTCCTGAAACCAAAGCACTAGAGGCCCTTACCACAATCCCTGCTTCAATATTGGGTAAATCCAATGAAATAGGGTCATTGCAACCTGGTAGCCAAGCCAATTTCCTGATTACCTCAGGCGATATCTTCGACAAAGGGACTACTCTTTATGAGAACTGGGTACAAGGAACCAAGAATATTGTGGAGAGCATGGACGTAATCGATATTAGAGGTGATTACGACCTTGCCGTCAATGGAACTACGTATAAAGTTTCCTTGACCGGCGATGCTGATAAACCAAAGGCCGAAATCAAAAAAGGAGATGAAAAGGTTGATTCCAAAATCGATTATTCGGCTGACTGGCTCAATATTTCTTTTAGTGAGGACAATATCGGTTCTTACCGATGGGTAGCGCAGGTTATGCCGGGTGCCAATAGCATAAAAGGCACTGCAGTCCTTCCCAATGGAGATGAAACTACGGCTACAATGACCAAGACATCTCCCTTCGAAGAAAAAGCAGAAGAAGATGAAACCGCGGAAAAGCCACAGCTTATGGCCGTTACCTATCCAAATGTAGGTTACGGTTTTAAAGAAAAACCCAAACAGGAAAGTATTTTGTTCAAAAACGCAACGGTCTGGACCGGTGAGAGCATTTTGGAGAATACAGATGTACTGATCAAAAACGGGGAAATTTCCAAAATTGGAAAAGACCTAAGAGCCGGAGGAGCAACAGTTGTTGATGCCACCGGCAAACACTTAACGGCTGGAATTATTGACGAGCACACCCACATTGCAGCATTGGCCATTAACGAAGGGGGGCACAATTCATCTGCCGAAGTGCGTATGGAAGATGTGATCGACCCAAAAGACGTTGCCATTTACCGAGATTTGGCGGGAGGTGTTACCACTGCCCAGTTGTTGCACGGTTCAGCCAACCCGATTGGCGGGCAATCCGCCATTATACGAATGAAATGGGGAGAAAGTGCCGAAGATATGGTATTTGACAACTCACCCAAGTTCATCAAGTTTGCTTTGGGAGAGAATGTAAAGCAGTCCAACTGGGGCAGCTACTCACGTTTCCCACAGACAAGAATGGGAGTTGAACAGGTGTATACCGACTACTTCCAGCGTGCCAAGGAATATGATGAAAAGAAAAAGAGCGGCGAACCATACCGCCATGATGAGGAAATGGAGACATTGGCCGAAATCTTGAACGGAGAACGTTTTATCTCATGCCACTCTTATGTGCAGAGCGAAATCAATATGATGATGAAGGTCGCCGAAAAATTCGGCTTCCGTGTCAATACATTTACCCATATTTTGGAAGGCTATAAAGTTGCCGATAAAATGGCCGAACACGGTGTTGGTGGCGGTACATTTAGTGACTGGTGGGCCTACAAATACGAAGTGAACGACGCTATTCCCTACAATGCTGCCATCATGAGCAGTCAAGGTGTGACGGTTGCCATCAACAGTGATGATGCCGAAATGTCCAGAAGATTGAACCAAGAAGCGGGCAAGACCGTCAAATACGGAGGCATGTCAGAAATTGAAGCTTGGAAAATGGTCACGCTGAACCCGGCCAAACTACTTCACTTGGACGACCGCGTTGGAAGTATTGAAGAAGGAAAGGATGCCGATATTGTGCTATGGAGCGATCATCCGCTATCCGTTTACGCAAAAGCTGAAAAAACCTTGATCGAAGGAAAAGTATATTTTGATCTCGAAAAAGACAAAATGCTCAGGGAATCCATCAAAAAGGAACGTAACCAGTTGATTGGAATGATGCTGAACGATAACAAAAAGGGTGGAAAATCCAAGACCCCTGTCCAAAGCAAGAAAGAAGAATTTAATTGTGACACCCTTTAAAAAATAGATCATGAAGAAAATATTTTTAATCATAGCAATTGTTTTTGGGGTTTCATTGAACGCACAGCAGACCCCTGCCCCGCCTCAATCCGAACAAATAGCCATAATCGGTGCCACGGCCCATATCGGCAATGGAGAGGTGATAGAGAACTGTACCATCATTTTTAAGGATGGTAAAATTACCGCTATCGGTGCAGGTTTGATGGCCCCGACAGTTGGGACCATGATCAATGCCGAAGGAAAACACGTGTATCCAGGTTTTATCGCTCCGTCCAAATCCCTTGGTTTGGTAGAGGTAGATGCCGTTAGGGCCAGTGACGACCAGGACGAAATCGGCGAAATGATTCCACACGTTCGCAGTTTGATCGCTTACAATGCAGAGTCCAAAGTAGTGGAAAGCATGCGCCCAAATGGTGTACTTATCGGACAGGTAACCCCTGTTGGAGGAACCATATCGGGAACTTCCAGCATTGTTCAGTTCGATGCTTGGAACTGGGAAGATGCAGCAGTCAAAACAGATGATGGCATCCATATGAACTGGCCGAACTTTTTCAGAAGAGGCCGTTGGTGGGCTGGCGAAGAAAGAGGATTTATTCCAAACAAAGAGTACGGCAAGGAAATGGCGGACATTGAAATGTTCTTCCAAAATTCCATTGCCTACGGAAAAGCCAGTGAAGATGAAAAAAACTTGCCATTTGCCGCCATGCAAGGCTTGTTCGATGGTTCCCAGCGCTTGTACATCCATGCAGACGGCGAAAAAGAAATGACCGATGCCGTGACAATGGCCAAGGAAATGGGTGTTAAAAACGTAGTAATCGTTGGTGGATATAGAGCCAATAAAATTGTGGACCTACTTAAAGAACACAATATTCCCGTATTGGTAGAACGCACACATGCATTGCCAAGTTTTGAAGACGATGATTACGACATTACTTATAAATTGCCAAAATTATTGGTCGATGCTGGCCTTTTGGTCGGATTGCAAAATGAGGACGCTGCCAATTTCCAGGTACGCAACCTTGCTTTTTATGCAGGACAAACCGTAGCTCAGGGATTGGACAAAGAAACCGCACTCCAATTAATAACCGGAAATACGGCCAAAATTCTTGGAATTGATGACATGTACGGAACTTTGGAAGAAGGTAAAAGTGCCACATTGTTTATCTCCGAAGGTGATGCCTTGGACATGAGGACCAACAAACTTACCAAAGCCTACATCGATGGCAGGGACGTTTCATTGGAAACCCACCAGACCGAACTTTGGAAACGGTACATGGGCAAATACGAAAGAGAAAAAGAAGGACAATAGATTTTTCCAAATAAAAAACGGCGCTCATTGGAGCGCCGTTTTTGTTTTCGCGAATTAATTCATTTTAATGGGAACGTACTCCCCATTTTCTGGTTTTTCGTAAAATGTTTCAGGTTTGGCATCGCCACTCAGCATAACTTCTTCAAAATTGACCGTGCTTGCCGGTTCCAATATCTTTCTTCCCTCATAATTATGCCATGTGATGGATTTTGGAAGTGCTAATCCGTTCACTTCTTGCCAGTCATTATAGCGAATCCATTTTACATTGTCCGAACTTTCCCCGGAACGGTAGGTTACGGTATAACCCAACCAAGCCATCTGGTGGGTATCTGCATCAAAATGGATGAAATATTCATCTTTGGATGAAGCACCAACACCTGATTCATAGGCTATTTGCAGACCGGGGTATTTTTTGCCTTCATATTCCAAATCTTCGGTAGCAGAATATAGGATGCCATCATCGGACAACACAAAGGGCATAGCGAAGAAATAAAACATCAAATTATGATAAAAGCCAGCGTCGCCCTCGTAATTGCCCGCTTCATCTAATAACCAAGCTTGTTCCCCGTCGAAACCCATCGAAAATTGTTCCGTGTCAATTCTGTCCTTTCGGGTCCATAAATCAATGGTATGGGTTTCGGATTGGTTTGGTTTTGGCAGCACAAAGGATACTGTTCGTTGTGATTTCCATTTTTTCAAACCTCCATGTGCATCAAAAACTTTCGTCAAGGCATCAGGATAAACAGCTTCGTCAACCACCATTTCCTGCTGAACTGGCGTTTCATTTTTTTCTGTTTTGGGATTTTGTTTACAGGCGGTTAGGCCAATAAAAAGTAATAGGATGGTTAATTTGTTCATGGATTAAATTTTACCAGTTGGTCGAAAAGCCCTTTTTATAATTACAGGAATGGCTATTTTTACCCAGTATGGAAGCTAAATTCATCAGCAGTGCCCAGAATCCCTTGGTAAAAAAGATTCTGCAACTCAAAGAAAAGTCCCGTGAACGAAAAAAAACGGGCCTTTTTGTTGTGGAAGGACAACGGGAGCTGGAATTGGCGCAAAAGGGAGGCTATGCTTTGCAAACGCTTCTCTATTGTCCAGAACTGATGGGTTCCAGCTCCGTTAATGCTTTTACCAAGACTTCCGACCAAGAAATTATCCAAGTTTCCGAAAGTGTTTACGGTAAAATTGCACATCGGGGTACCACCGAAGGCATCATGGGTTTGATGCGTTCCAAAGACCATGCGCTGGCAAACATCGTTTTCAAAGACAAAACACCTTTGGTGCTGGTGGCCGAAGCCCCAGAAAAACCAGGTAATATCGGTGCATTGTTGCGTACTGCCGACGCCGCATCCGTAGATGCCGTTTTAATAGCAAATCCCAAATCAGACCTATATAGTCCAAACATTATCCGTTCCAGCGTCGGTTGTCTTTTTACCAACCAGATTGGCGTGGGAACCACGGACGAAATCATTGATTTTTTACAAACCAACCAAATCAAAATTTACTGTGCTGCACTTACCGCTTCCAAAAATTATGTGGATTGCGATTTTAAAGCCGCTTCTGCCCTTGTAATGGGTACGGAGGCCACCGGATTAACAGAAAAATGGCTTCAAAATTCCGACCAAAACATAATTATACCGATGCAAGGAGAAATAGATTCCATGAATGTTTCGGTATCCGCTGCAATACTTATATTTGAGGCGAAGCGCCAGCGCGGATTTTAAGCTATGGAAAAAAACATCCTTTTTTATGTCATTCTGGCCATTCTTGTGGTCCAATACTTGGTTCACCAGTACTTGGAATACCTGAATGCCAAGCGTTTCAAATCTACATTGCCACCTGAGCTTGCCGATGTGTTTGATGAACAGGAATATCAAAAATCGCAACAATACAAGAAAATCAATTATAAATTTGGAGTCATTTCAGATGGCTTTTCACTGATTCTGACCATCTGCTTTCTTGCTTTTGGAGGTTTTGAATGGGTAGACCAACTTACGCGTTCCATCACGCAGGACAGTATTCCTATGGCATTGATTTTCTTCGGAATCATTATGTTGGGAAGCGCTATTTTGGGACTCCCCTTTTCCTATTACCGCACTTTTGTGATTGAAGAAGAATATGGTTTCAACAAAACCACAAAATCCACCTTTTTCTCCGATAAAATAAAGGGCAGCATCCTAACCGTTGTTCTTGGAGGAGGTATTTTGACATTGTTCATGTTGTTCTACCAATCTACAGGGGCCAATTTTTGGATCTATGCGTGGATTGCCGTTGGAATCTTCATTTTGTTCATCAACTTATTCTATAGCCGCTTGATCGTGCCATTGTTCAACAAACAAACACCGCTTGAGGATGGAAGCTTAAAAAGTTCGATTGAAAACTATGCGCAAAAGGTAGGTTTCGAGCTTCAAAATATATTTGTGATCGATGGTTCTAAAAGGTCCACCAAGGCAAATGCCTATTTTTCAGGTTTCGGGAAAGAGAAAAGAATCACTTTGTTCGACACCTTGATCAACGACCTTAGCGAAGATGAAATTGTGGCTGTATTGGCTCACGAAGTAGGTCATTACAAACGTAACCATATCATTGTAAATCTTGTAGTTTCGCTATTGACCACAGGTTTGACGTTGTTCGTTCTTTCATTGTTCATCAACCATCCAGAAATATCCTTGGCCATTGGGGTCTCCACCCCAAGTTTCCATGCTGCCCTGGTCGGGTTTGCATTGTTATACAGTCCAATATCCGAAGTCACTGGATTGATTATGAACTATTTATCCCGAAAATTCGAATTTCAGGCGGATGACTTTGCGAAAAATACTTTTGCGGCAACCCCTTTGGTCTCTTCCTTAAAAAAGTTGTCCAAAAAGAGTTTGAGCAATTTAACACCTCACCCAGCTTACGTATTCGTACATTATTCACACCCCCCTTTAGTGGAACGTATCCGAAACCTAAAGGCATAGTTTTTGTTGTTTAGATAATAAGATTATAGTAAATTTAATATACTATGACAGAGGCTGCTATTGAAAAAGAGAACAAGGAGATTGCGAAGCAGTACAAGGAATTACTTCGCATAAGCTACCAAACATTGACGGACGAGGACAAGAAGTTGATTCGTTCCGCATTTGATGTGGCCGTGGACGCCCATAAGGACCAACGAAGGAAATCCGGGGAAGCCTATATCTTCCATCCCATTGCCGTAGCTAAGATCGTAGCTTCGGAAATTGGTCTCGATGCCGTTTCCATTGCATCTGCCCTGCTCCACGATGTCGTTGAGGACACTGTTTATACCTTGGCCGATATTGAACGGATGTTCGGGGAGACAGTTGCCCGAATTGTGGATGGGTTGACCAAGATTGCGCATCTCAAGAAAGATAAAGATATAAGTCAGCAAGCAGAGAATTTCAGAAAAATGCTGCTGACCCTACATGATGATGTCCGGGTAATCATAATCAAGATAGCCGACCGTTACCACAATATGCTCACCATGGATTCCATGCCTGAGCACAAACAGGTGAAGATTGCTTCGGAAACCCTCTACATCTATGCGCCGTTGGCTCACAGAATTGGGCTGTACAACATCAAAACCCATTTGGAGGACCTTTCCCTAAAGTATACGGAGCCAGAGGTCTACCACGACATTTACGCCAAAATCGAGGATACGGAAGAGGAGAGCCTTGCCTATATCGAGGATTTTTCCAATGTGATCAGGACATCGTTGGACAAAGAAGGCCTTAATTATTTTATCAAGGGCAGGATGAAGTCCATTTTTTCTATTCGTAGAAAAATGAAGGCACAAAATGTCTCTTTTGATGAAGTCTACGACAAGTTCGCCATCCGAATTATCTATAAATCCGACAAGAAAAACGAAAAATTCCTTGCCTGGAAAATATATTCCATTGTTACCGACCACTTTACTCCCAACCCTATCCGTTTACGCGACTGGATTACCTCGCCAAAATCTACGGGTTACGAAGCGCTCCACATTACCGTTATGGGCCCCAAGGGCAAATGGGTAGAGGTTCAGATTCGAAGTGAGCGCATGCACGAGATTGCCGAAAAAGGATATGCCGCCCACTTTAAATACAAGCACGGAGCGCAAAAAGAGCAAGGTATCGAGGAGTGGCTAAACAAATTACAGGAGGCATTGGAAAGCGCCAATGGCAACGCAGTTGATTTTGTGGAGGAATTTAAGCTCAACCTATACTCCAAAGAAATATTCGTATTCACTCCAAAAGGAGATTTAAAATCGATGCCGAAGGGTGCGACAGCGTTGGATTTCGCTTTCAACATCCATACGGAAATTGGGATGAAGACCCGAGGGGCCAAGGTCAATGGAAAACTGGTACCACTGGGAACAAAACTAAGAAGTGGCGATCAGGTTGAGATCATCACCTCCGAAAGTGCCAAACCCACCCAGACATGGTTGGATTATGCAGAAACGGCCCGCGCCCGCTCCAAGATAAAATCATCCTTGAGCGAGGAGAAAAAAGAAGTCGCCGAAGAAGGGAAGGAAATTCTACGCCGTAAACTCAAGGCACAGAAAATTAACCTGAACGAGGATACCGTGAACAAATTGGTGACCTTTTTCAAACTAAAAACCAGTTTGGACCTTTTCTATCGGGTTGGTATCGGGGTTATCGACAACGACAAGTTGAAAGATTTCTCTTCGTCCTATCACAACGCATTTATCAATTTCTTCAAAAACAGGATACGTAAAAGTCCTGCTCCAAAAGATGTTGATAGAAATGAGATTACCACCAAATACGATCTGCTTGTTTTTGGTAAAGAGGAAGAAAGGCTCAACTATAAATTGTCCCAATGTTGCAACCCCATACCTGGGGACGAAGTATTTGGCTTCGTAAGTGTAAACGATGGTATCAAGGTCCATAAAAAGAACTGTCCCAATGCTATTTCACTTCAATCCAACTATGCCTACCGCATCATTAGTGCCAAATGGATAGATTCCTCTCAAGAAGAATTTTCCGTCGACATCCAAATCACGGGCATCGACAACATGGGGCTGGTAAAGGATATCACCAAAATTATTTCGGAAAATATGCACGTAAATATGAGGAACCTCAATTTTAGTGCGGACGGCGGAACCTTTAAGGGGAAAATTACGCTCGTGGTAAAAAACAATAATATCCTACAACGGCTGATGAACAATTTAAAGCAGGTCGAAGGTATAGATAAAGTGACCAGAATTTAATTTTTAACTGTACCTTTGTGCATTAGCATAGGTAGAAAGCCATGGGAAACAATAAAAATCAGGAAATTGTAAAAAACGTGTTCACGGCCTATCTTGAGGAAAAAGGACACCGCAAGACCCCTGAACGCTACGCCATTTTACAGGAAATTTATGAAAGCGACGATCATTTTGATGTAGAATCCCTTTACATTAAAATGAAAACCAAGAATTATAGGGTGAGTCGTGCAACACTTTACAATACCATCGAACTTTTATTGGAATGTAAGTTGGTTCGAAAGCACCAATTTGGAAAAAATCAGGCCCAGTACGAAAAGTCCTATTTTGACCGCCAGCACGATCACGTGATACTGACCGATACCGGCGAGGTTGTAGAGTTTTGTGACCCGCGCATTCAATCCATCAAAAAAACCATTGAGGAGGTCTTTGACATAAAGATCAGTAACCACTCATTATACTTCTACGGAACCCGAAACAAAGAAAAAAACCTAACTGAATAACCCACATATTACATGGTAGATTTATTGCTTGGACTCCAATGGGGAGACGAAGGAAAAGGAAAAATTGTTGATGTACTGACCAAGGAATACGATATTATCGCCAGATTTCAAGGAGGTCCAAATGCAGGGCACACTTTGGAATTTGATGGTATAAAACACGTTTTGCACACCATTCCGTCCGGAATATTTCATAAAAATGCCATCAATGTGGTAGGCAACGGAGTCGTAATCGACCCTGTGATATTTAAAAAGGAGCTCGATAATTTGGAGAAATTCAATATAGATATAGAATCCAAGCTCTTTATATCAAGAAAAGCACATTTAATATTGCCCACCCACCGTTTGTTGGATGCCGCTTCCGAGGCTTCCAAAGGGAAGGCAAAAATCGGTTCCACCTTAAAAGGTATTGGACCGACATACATGGACAAAACCGGCCGAAACGGTATGCGCGTAGGCGATTTGGAGTTCGACGATTGGAAAACTAAATATAGGGCTTTGGCCGACAAGCACGAAGCCATGATCGATTTTTACAATGTGGACATCCAATACAACCTTGATGAATTGGAAGCCGAGTTCTGCGAAGGTGTGGAAAGATTGAAAAAATTAACCTTCATCGATAGTGAAGAATACATCTTTAAAGCTCAGACCGAAGGCAAAAAAATATTGGCGGAGGGAGCACAAGGCTCTCTGTTGGACATTGATTTTGGAACCTATCCATTCGTAACATCGTCAAACACTACCGCTGCCGGTGCCTGTACCGGTTTGGGTGTTGCTCCCAACAATATCAAAAATGTGTTGGGAATTTTCAAGGCCTATACCACCAGAGTGGGAAGCGGCCCCTTCCCTACCGAATTATTTGATGAAGACGGTGCCACAATGGCCAAGGTCGGCAACGAATTTGGTGCTACAACAGGAAGACCCCGACGTTGTGGTTGGTTGGATTTGGTTGCCTTGAAATACGCGGTCCAAATTAACGGTGTAACAGAACTGATGATGATGAAAGCCGACGTTCTTAGCGGTTTTGACACCATAAAGGTCTGTACTGCATACCAATATAAAGGAGAGAAGATCCAGCATTTACCTTACAGTATAGAGGAAGAATATGTAACCCCTGTTTATACTGAAATGAAGGGCTGGTCCGAGGATCTTACAAAACTATCCAAAGCGGAGGATTTGCCTGCAACCTTAAATGATTACATTGCCTTTTTGGAAGAGCAGTTAAACGTACCCATAAAGATTGTATCGGTAGGACCGGATAGACTTCAGACCATTCATAGGTAAGTTTATACTTTTTAAGGCTGATTGGTTGTTTCATTTTTAATAGGTTTTAAACGAAAATTGACCAAAAGTCAAGTACTATGACCAAGGACATTCTAAATGACCTAATCGCACAGAACCAAAAAACATGTGATTTTACCTTTAACGAAATCACACAGGAAAACAGTGTTCTAAAGTTGAACGATGACACCGCATCCGTCGGGTTCATTTATCGTCATATTGGTGAGATTATGCATCTGCTTGCTCAATTTCTAGGTATCCCAACAGATGTGGAAAATACCACCATGGGCCAAAAAGACACGGGAAAAGTCTACAATAAAGAAGAAAGTCAAAAACTTATTGATGATGGGTACCAGGTTTTATACGACCTAGTCAAAAATCTTTCTGAAAATCAATGGAAGGAAACCTTGGACACCCCTTTTTTCGGACCCATATCCAGAGTCAGGCTATTAGGTCATATCTTATATCACACAACTTACCATTGTGGACAAATTACCCTAACGCTTAAACGCGGAAAATAAAAAACAATGGGCTAACCATTTGGCAGAGAAATCCCAAAGCTTTCTAAACGATGTATGCCACTTCCGTTAAAAACCCTACTTTTGGGCAAAATTTTATGGACTTGAAAAGCATTTCATTTCTCATTCTATCACTTTTCGCTTTTAGCGTTTTTGCTCAGGACCAACAACCTCAACAAGGTAGTCGACAGATCAACATTGTATACGGGGCGAATTTCACCAAGGATGAGGCCCAGTTCCCGGGTGCGTCAATTTTTAGCAAGGACGATGAGCGACAGGTACAGTTTGAACATCAAGGTGCAGACCTTTGGTGTGATATTGCTATTTTTTATGCCGAAGAGAACCGCTTAAAGGCCATTGGCAACATTCGTTTGCAACAAGGGGACTCCATTGAAATGAACAGTGGAAAAATGGATTATGATGGAAACACCAAGTTGGCCAAGGCATGGGAAAAAGTGGACCTCACAAACGGGCAAATGCGCTTGACCACCGATACCCTCTACTTTAACAGGGAAAAACAGGAGGCCTATTATAATTCTGGCGGTAAGGTGGTAGACTCTGTTAATGTACTTACCAGTAAAGTCGGCACTTATTTTATGACGCCAAAAAAATATCAATTCCAGCGTAACGTACATATCGACAATCCCGATTATATTATTGATTCGGAGCAATTGGACTATTACACCACTTCCAAGAACGCCTACATGTACGGACCTTCTACTATTACCGGAGAGGAATACAAAATCTATTGTGAGCGGGGTTTTTATGACACTACTATCGAACAAGGATATGGCATTAAGAACACCCGTATCGATTACGACAATAAAATAATCGAGGGCGACAGCCTTTATTTCGACAAAGCTTCGGAATTTGCTTCGGCCACGAACAATATTCAGATTACGGATACCATCAATAATGGGGTTATCCGGGCACATTATGCCGAAGTGCACAAGGCCAAGGATTCTGTTTTTGCTACCAAAAGAGCGGTTTCCATCAGTTTGGTGGAAAAAGATTCCCTATACATGCATGGAGACACCTTAATGGTCACCGGTAAGGAAGAAGAACGAGTTCTAAGAGCCTTCAGAAACGCCAAGTTTTACAAAACTGATTTGAGTGGCAAGTGCGATTCCATTCATTTTGAGGAAAGAACAGGAATCACCCAACTGATCACCAACCCTATTTTATGGAACGTGGACAACCAGATTACCGGAGATAGCATCCATTTGATATCCGACATGGAGACCGACAAACTGGACTCCCTCAAAGTGATAGAAAATGCCTTCATTATTTCTTTGGATACCATCAGTAAAACTGGTTACAATCAAGCAAAGGGAAAAAACCTCTTTGGCAAGTTCATAGAAAATGAATTGAAGATTATTGACCTGGTGCAGAACACCGAGGTGATTTACTATGTATACAATGATGACGAAGAGCTGATTGGCATCGACAAGACCATTTGTAGCAAAATACGGTTGTTAATGGCCAACAACGACATTGAGGACATCACCTTTTTTGTAAATCCGGATGGAGATATTTTTCCCGAGACCGATTTGCCCGTAGAGAGCAGAAAACTAAAAGGATTTGTTTGGCGGGGCGATGAACGGATAAGGTCGAAAGAAGAAATTTTTGATGAAGACGACAACAATATCGAACTGGTAAAAATTAGGGGCATAGACAACCCTATAGATATTGATGCCGAGGAAAACGAGCGACAAAACAACCAGAACGATCCCATCAACGCACCCAACAACAAGGCGGTAAAACCCAAAAAGACCGCTGTTCAAAAGAAAGCGCAGACACCATAATGTCCAAAAAAGATTTTTTCACATACCAAGCCCAAACCTCCCCACATCCATTGGCCTTGGAGGTTTCTCATGCCAAGGGGAGCTACATCTATGATCAAGATGGCAATGCCCATTTGGATTTTGTAGCAGGTGTATCGGCTTGCAGTTTGGGACACAGTCATCCCAAAGTAGTGGATGCCATCAAAACACAGGTGGACCAATACATGCACGTTATGGTCTACGGGGAGTATGTTCAAAGGCCTGCCGTGGAATTTTCCAAACTCTTGGCCTCCCATCTTCCTGATGATTTAAATACCACGTATTTGGTCAATTCGGGTACGGAAGCCATGGAAGGAGCCATTAAATTGGCACGTAGGCATACCGGACGTTCACAGGTAATCGCTGCAAAAAATGCCTATCATGGCAACACCATGGGGAGTTTGAGCCTTATGGGGCTGGAAGAACGTAAAAGCGCTTTCCGTCCGTTGATTCCAGATATCCGCTCCATTCAGTTTAATGCTGAAGAAGAAATCCAAAACATTACCGAAAAAACAGCCGCTGTGGTCTTGGAAACCATTCAGGGTGGGGCCGGTTTTATTTTACCGGAAAACGGTTATCTGGAAAAAGTGCGGAAACGCTGCAACGAAATGGGCGCATTGTTGATTCTTGACGAAATACAGCCAGGCTTTGGGCGTACAGGCAAATTGTTCGCCTTTGAACATTTTAACTGTCCGCCCGACATCTTGGTCATTGGAAAAGGCATGGCATCGGGTCTTCCCGTTGGAGCTTTTGTGGCATCCCACGATTTAATGGCCGATTTAAAAGAAAAACCGAAATTTGGACACATCACAACTTTTGGTGGCAATCCTGTAATTGCAGCCGCAAGCTTGGCGACCCTAAAAGAAATCACCGAAACAGACCTTATCCCACAAACCCTGGAAAAGGAAAAACTGTTCCGAAATCTATTGCAACATCCACTAATAAAAGAAATACGCGGTAAAGGTTTGATGCTTGCCCCGATTATGGAGAGCAAGGAAATAGCTGACTATTTGGTCCTCGAGGCCTCAAAAAAAGGACTCATCCTTTTCTGGCTGTTATTTGAGCCAAAAGCTGTGAGAATCTCCCCTCCCCTAACCATTTCCATGAAAGAAATTGAGGAAGGATGCGACCAAATACTTGGGATTTTAAACAGCTATAAATCCGATACTGTTAACTAATTTGTTGATAACATACCCCTAAAATGGACTTTAAGAGTAGCTCAAAGGGTTAATTTTAAGTCCATAGTTCAACCAAAAACGTTCCTATGGCGTTAGAATCTAACGAATATCCAGACAAATCCATTAGTAAGTTTGAGTCCATGCTCAAGACGGATGACGTCTATTTCTTTGATGCGGAGGACTTTGAGGAAATCATTCACCACTACTTGAACAATGGCAAAATCTCTTTGGGGAAAAAGGCCATCCAGATTGGCTTGGAACAACATCCAAATTCCATGGAACTTAAGCTTTTACAAGTAGAGGTTTTGGCTTTCGAAGACAAATTTGAAGCAGCGGAAACACTTCTGGACGAGATTCAGAACATCAATGCTGCAAACGAGGAAGTATTTATCCAACGGGCCAATATCCGTTCCAAACAGGACAAGCATCAAGAAGCCATAAATCTATTATTGGAAGCTTTGAATATCACCGACCACTCCTTTGACATCCATTCCCTTTTAGGTATGGAATATCTTTTCATGGACAACTACGAGCAAGCCAAACTGAGCTTTATGCGTTGCGTTGAAATTGATGACGAAGATTATTCATCGCTTTACAACGTGGTGTATTGTTTTGAGTTTTTGGAAGATTTTGATGGCAGTATCTATTACCTGAACGATTATTTGGACAGAAACCCCTATTGCGAGGTCGCATGGCACCAATTGGGCAAAATGTACCTTGCCAAAAAGCTATATATCGAAGCATTGACAGCTTTTGACTTTGCCGTGATTTCGGACGATTCCTTTATCGGAGCTTATTTTGAAAAAGGCAAGGTGTTGGAAAAATTGGGAAGGTACAATGAGGCCATTGAAAATTATGAGTCAACCATATCCATCGAAGACCCAACATCCTACGCATTTCTGCGACTGGGCAAGTGCCATGAAAAACTGGGAAACTTTGATTTGGCCAAATACTACTACTATCATACTGTTCACGAAGACCCTTTGTTGGATAAAGGATGGTTGGCCATCACCGATTTCCATTTTGGACAAAAGAACTACGAGAAAGCGCTGTACTATATCAACAAGGCAATAAATATTGATGGTGAAAACCCAAAGTATTGGAAAAAATCCGGAAAGATCTATGCCGCCCTCAAGAACTGGGACGAAGCCGATTTTGCCTATAAGCAAGCTGTGGACCTAGGGAACTACGAACTCTCTACATGGAAAAACTGGGGCGAGGTCCTTAACAAAATCGGGGATTACAGTTCCGCCATCCAAGTGCTGATCCAAGGATTGGAGTTTTACCCCGACAATTGCGAACTCACCTATAAATTGGCGGGCTTACATTTAAAAAATGATGACTTGGCCGAATCAAAACAGATTTTATCCAAGGCCATGAAACTGGATATTGGTAAATTGCGACAGTTTGAAAAAGAATTCCCCGAATTCACTGAAGTCGATTGGGTGAAAGCGCTGGTTTCAAAAATTAGGAAAACAGCCAAGTAGCCGGTACATTTTATCCAAATTCATGCAAGCACGTCGTATACTGGACTACGTTTTTATCACCCTTAAAGGAATGGCCATGGGTGCTGCCGATGTGGTCCCCGGGGTCTCTGGAGGAACCATCGCCTTTATTTCTGGGATTTATGAAGAGCTTATCACCTCTATCAATAACATCAACCTTTCCCTCATTCCGGTTTTAAGAAAAGAAGGGATAAAAGCTGTTTGGAACAAGGTAAACGGCAACTTTTTATTGGCCCTGTTCCTAGGAATTTTCATCAGCGTGCTTTCTTTGGCAAAGTTTCTGAGCTGGCTTTTGGAGAACGAACCCATTTTACTTTGGTCCTTTTTCTTTGGATTGGTCGTGGCATCGATATTTTTAGTCGGTAAGGAAATTACAAAGTGGACAGTAGGCTCCATAGTTGTTTTGATTTTGGGTGCCGCGCTCGCGTTTTTCATTACGGAGTTGCCCGCAAGTGACAATACCGACAATCTTCCCTATCTGTTCCTATCAGGCGCTTTGGCCATTTGCGCCATGATTCTTCCCGGTATTTCCGGAGCTTTCATCTTGGTGCTGTTGGGGTCTTATAAAACTATTTTGGACGCCGTTCACGAACGCGACATCAAAATTATCTTGACCGTAGGACTGGGTGCAATTTTCGGCCTGTTGAGCTTTGCCCGACTCCTAAAATGGATGTTCAACCATTATAAAAACATCACGTTGGCTTTGTTGACTGGGTTCATCTTAGGATCATTGAACAAAATTTGGCCGTGGAAAAAGGTTCTCGAGACAAAGACTTTTGGTGAAAAAATCGTTGTTGTGGACGATATGAACGTACTCCCCGGCGCTTTTGAGGGAGATAGTAAATTAATGCTGGCCATTGTATTAGCCATCCTAGGTTTTTCACTTATTTTTATCCTGGAAAGATTAGCTTCCAAAAAATAAGGAAAACCCATTTTTGGCACATGCAGCAACCTAGAACAATTCTGGACAACTTCTTTTTGGTCATTAAAGGCCTCTGCATGGGGGCAGCCAATAAAGTGCCGGGTGTTTCGGGCGGTATTGTAGCCTTTGTTGCCGGTTTTTATGAAGAGTTCATCTATTCCCTTCAAAAATTGAACTCAAAGGCACTTAAGCTATTGTTCAATGGTAGATTTAGAAGTTTTTTCCGGTATATCAATGCCAAATTTCTAGGATTATTGATATTTGGAATGCTGGTCAGCTACTTTAGCGTCTCTAGAATTCTGGACTACTTTTTAAAGCACAATGAACTATTTGTTTGGGCCACGTTTTTTGGAATGGTCATCGGATCCATTTATCATATTGGAAAAGACTTTTCCCCATGGAACAAACGCACCATTCCTGCCGGGCTTATTGGACTTATTATTGGTATTTCCATCAGTTTTTTAAACCCTGCAAAAGAAAACGATAATCTTTTATTCATCTTTTTTTGTGGTATCGTGAGCGTATCCGGAATGACGCTTCCAGGTCTTTCCGGTTCCTTTATTTTGATATTGATGGGGAATTACGTGTTGCTTTTAGTAGATTCCGTCAATGCCCTGTACGATACATTTTCAGAGCTGTTCTCAGGTGATTTCACTTTTTTGAATAATGCGGAGCGCATGCAGACCCTGAAGATTTTGGCGGTGTTCACCTTAGGCTCAATTACTGGCTTGGTCACATTTTCACATTTATTGAGCTATTTATTAAAACATTACAAATCCACCACTACAGCTGTTTTACTAGGTTTCATTACCGGTTCCTTAGGTGTTTTATGGCCTTGGAAAAAAACCATATTCAAGTTGGATCCGGCCAATAATCCAATTTTGGATACCAATGGGAACAAAATAATCCTAAACTATACACGCTATTTCCCCGATATGGCGAAGGCTGAAACATGGTGGGCCATACTTTTTATTTTAATGGGGATTTTGGTATTATTAATTTTGGATTGGTATGGCAACAACAGAAAAAAGAATGAACAGATACGGCCTTCTCGGTAAAAACATCTCCTACTCCTTTTCGCAAGGTTATTTTACCCAAAAATTCAACGATTTGGGATTGATGAACCACAGCTACGAAAACTTTGACCTTCAAAAAATAGAAGAGGTAAAGAATGTGCTCAATCAAGGGGATATACGAGGGCTAAACGTCACCATTCCTTACAAACAAGAAATCATCTCTTTTTTAGATGAACTCGACCCAAAGGCAAAACAAATAGGGGCCGTAAACACCATTCAGTTTTCAAAGGAAGGTTTAATCGGCTTCAATACCGATGCATACGGTTTTCAAAAATCTTTGGAACCGTATTTAAAGCCACATCATGCCCAAGCATTGATATTGGGAACCGGCGGAGCATCGAAGGCGGTTCAATATGTGCTCAACGAACTTGGAATCAAAAGCACCTATGTCTCCCGTAGCAAGAAAAACGGCCAATACACCTATGATGAACTTGACCAAGATATCATTAAAGAAAATACCTTGATCATTAATTGTACGCCACTGGGAACTTTCCCGAATATCGAGGATAAACCTGCAATCCCCTATGATCACATCGGAACACAGCACTTGTTGTACGATCTGATCTATAACCCCGAAAAAACCAGTTTTCTATCGATAGGGGAATCCAAGGGAGCTTCTATTTGCAATGGGCTGAAAATGTTGGAAGGACAAGCTGAAAAGGCTTGGGAAATCTGGAATAATGTATAAAATCGGCTATTGATATAGCGATTCCACCAACGTGTACAACCATCATATTAAAGCAAAAGAAGAATCAATACTTTTGCTATTAGACAATTAAGTTGTTAAATTGGCTATAACTTTCATCAATCAATTAGGTAAACAAGCAACGAATGCAGGAAAATGATCGTAAACTTCAGCAAGCTGAAGGTGGCAAAGAGGAAATAACAGAGAGCACAAAAACACATTTGGAAGAGACCGAACAGGCCGAAGCAAAAGTGTCAGAGCAGACTGTACCTAAAAATGAAGAGGAAAAGCAACCTGAAAAGGAAACTTCTTCCGAAACCAAGAACGAGGAGACGAGTGCCAAAAACGATGAATCCAATGATCATTTGGACGAAATAGATGAATCCAATGCAGAGGATGCGGAAGATACCGAAAATGAAAAGAGACATACCATTCCCATGCTGGATTACCACTCCATGTCCATGGAAAATCTGGTAGGAGAATTACAAAGATTGGTCAAAAATGAAAAGGTCCAAGCCATCAACAAGCACGTAAGTGCCATTAAATACGAGTTCGACCAAAAATTTCAGGATTTTTTAGATGAAAAGAAGGAGGAGTTTGTATCCAAAGGTGGTAACGAGATTGATTTTCGATACAACTCTGTCGCCAAAAGGCAGTTCAACGAAGTATATTCCGACTTCCGTGAAAAACGGGACCAATATTACAAGCAACTAGATCAATCCCTAAAGAGCAACCTTCAAAATAGATTGGAAATCATTGAAGAGTTGAAAGGGCTTATTGATATTGAAGAAGACATCAACACGACCTACAATAACTTTAAAGATTTACAGCACCGGTGGAAAAATGCCGGTCCCATTCCACGTACCAATTACAACGATGTTTGGCGCACCTATCACCACCACATGGAAATCTTTTACGATTTCCTTCACTTGAACCGTGAATTGCGTGATTTAGATTTTAAACACAATCTGGAAGAAAAACAAAAATTGGTGGAACGTGCCGAGGCATTGGCCAACGAACCGGATTTAAACAAGGCCTTCCGCGAGTTGCAGACACTGCACAAGATATGGAAAGAGGATATTGGGCCTGTTGCCAAGGAGCATCGCGAGGAAATCTGGGAAAAGTTCAGCAATGCCACGAAGGCCATGCACCAGCGTAGGCAGGAACACTTTCAAGAACTGGAAAAGGTCTACGAAAAAAATTACGAGAAAAAACAGGAAATCATTGCTGCTATATCTTCGATTTCGGAGAATGTTGCGAACAACCACCGAGGTATCCAACAGCAGATAAAAGAAGTTGAAGCGCTTAGGGATTCATTTTTTAAAGCAGGTAAAGTTCCGCAAAGAGTAAACGAGGAGACGTGGGACCAGTTTAAACAGAGCGTCCGTAAGTTCAACAGAACCAAAAATGCCTTCTACAAAAACCAAAAGAAGGAACAACAGGAAAATCTGGAAAAGAAAAAAGAACTGTTGGAGTTGGCCATCTCTTTAAAAGATAGTGATGAGTGGGCCGAGGTAACACCTCAAATGAAACGCATACAAAGCGACTGGAAAAAAATAGGTCATGTGCCCCGTAAATACTCGGACAAAATCTGGAAAGAGTTCAAGGATGCCTGCAACCATTATTTTGACCGTTTGCATTCGGACAAGAACGAGGCCCATGAAGAAGAGTTTGAAAACTTTAAGAAGAAGAGCGAGTGTCTTGACCGTCTAAAAGAATTCCAACTAAGTGGCGACAAGAAAAAAGATATAGAGGATATTAAAGCCTTTTTGGCCGAATGGAAAAAATATGGGCGCATTCCTTACAACAAAAAACACATCAATAGCAAGTTCAATAAAATTGTAGACGCCCTGCTAAAGAAGTTGGGAGTTGGCAAACAACAATCCGAACTGCTCAAATACGGAAACAAGGTTCAGGAGTTGGCCAAAACAGAGGATAACTATGCCATTGGCAACGAGCGTGTATTTGTAAAACGTAAAATTGATGAAGTAAAATCAGAAATCCGTCAATTGGAGAACAACCTACAGTTCTTCTCGAACGATTCCGAGGACAATCCTTTGGTAAAGGAAGTAATCAACAACCTGAACAAACAGAAGGAGGCACTCCAAACTTGGAAGGAAAAGATGAAAAACCTCAATATCTTGGAGCACAAGCTCAACAAGGAATCCGAAGAAGAGGAAAGCGAAGGTAACGAAGAGGAGTAAAATCCACTATGCAAACAAAATCAAAGGGCCGCAATAGCGGCCTTTTTGTTGCCTATCATCCATCAATGCATTCCAGTAAATAATTAATCAAATCGGTAGTGGTAACTATCCCCACGATTTTACCACCATCCACCACGGGTAGTGCATGAAATTCCTTTTTTGAAAGAAAACGCGCCACATCCCTTATCGATGTTTTGGATTCCACCGTTATAACATCACTGACCATCACTTGGGGTATGGTGAACATATTGTACACAATGGTATCCACATATTCCTCATGTTCATCGACCGCATCGGCAAAACTGATTCGTAATAAATCCGTATAGCTCAACATCCCTTTGATAGCCTTGCCTTCAACAACGGGGATATGTCGAATGTGATGCTTTTTAAAAAGTCTTTCGGCGGTCACCAAATCGTCATTGGTGTTAAGCGTCACCAATTTTTTGGTCATTATTTTTGAAACAGGCACACTATTTTTCATCATTCATGTATTTATGGATTCCTTGAATGAAGTTAGTCCTATCTCCGTTGGAAAAGTATGACAAATATCACTGTTGATTGAGCTTTCAACAACATGACAGGTCAAAAAAATTATACTGAAATCTCTCTTTGGTATTCTTTTTTTGGCCATACACCTCATTTTTTTGCTTTTGTTGTCACGTTTGAAGCATTTTTAAACAGTTAAACCAATCAACCATCATGAAATATTTTTTTGTTCCCCTTTTGATTTTCTTTTATTCGATTTCCGGATATTCCCAAAACTATTATGAAACCAGCTGGGTAAGCGGTGAAGTAAAGTACACCGCCTTGGTCATTTTTTACGAGGAAAATGAAGCTCTGGTCCGCGTAAAATATTATGCCAATGGTTCGGACAAACTGGCCAACTATATCTGCAGCTATAAAAATTTTACAAAGTCCGATGGTACAGCGGACAGATATTTAGACGGGAATGATGCCTTTATTGTTCGTGGACCATCAAACTCTGGTTATAGTGCGGACAATTTTTATGTAAAAGAAAATGAAGGCTCATTCTCGGCTTATACTGCAGATGACAACGCCTTTGATGGTGGAGATTTCACGCAGACAATGAAACCTATGTTGTACTGGGTGAAGTTAAACCCTGAAGCGCTTACCAAAGGATACTTGGACGATTACTTTAATGAAGATGAAGATGTATTCCGATTGCTTGTCTATTTAAACAAAGGTGAAGTTTCTTTTCCTGTCAAAACAAATGCTGTAACCGTTCTGGCCAATGGTTTTGATGGCGAATCGGTCTGGGCTGCGGCCATGGAGAAAACGAGCAAAGTTTCATACACCGAACAGAAAATTAAAACATCGAACGAATTCCCAAGCGACTGGATTAAACAGGAATGGGACAATGGACTAAACATATCGGCTTTCGATTACGATGAATATAAAAATCAATTTACCGTTCTTATGAGCAAGGGGAATGGACTACAGCCACAATCATGGAAAAAATCGGATACTTTTCCCAAGGACTGGGTCACCGAAAAATGGAACGATGATTACCAAATCACCTCAATGACGTACGGAAACGGGAACTGGTACCTTGCCATGAACAAGAATACGGGATATATTACCCAAAGATGGAAAACCAGTTACGAGATTCCAAGAGATTGGATTATTGATAATTGGAACGAAGGCTACGCGATTACATCAGCTACCTACGGTAACGGTGTTTGGGCAATAACCATGACCCAAGGCTCAAAACTTGGCGCACAGACATGGAAAACGGAAACCACATATCCATTTGACTGGATAAAAGAACGAGCCGATAAAGGCTATTCCATTACAACAATATCCTATGGAGATGGCATGTGGCTTTTGGTGATGTCCAAAAATGAAACGAATACCACAAACAGATCCAGCACACAATATAGGGACGTCCCTATTGATTGGATATTAAGAAACGTTATTGCGAACTAGCGCAAGGTTACTTGGCTACGTTCACCGATCTAGTTTCTCGGATTACGGTTACTTTTACCTGCCCAGGATAGGTCATGTCCGTTTGGATTTTCTGTGAAATCTCAAAAGACAGCTCGGCAGCTTTGTCATCGTTTACCTTTTCACTTTCCACGATTACCCGTAGCTCCCTACCGGCCTGAATGGCATAGGCTTTCTGCACTCCGTTAAAGCCAAAGGCTATATCCTCCAAATCCTTCAAACGTTGGATATAAGAGTCCAACACCTGTCTTCTGGCCCCCGGTCTTGCACCACTAATGGCATCACAGACTTGAACTATTGGAGACAATAGTGTAGTCATCTCTATTTCATCGTGGTGGGCACCTATCGCGTTACAGACTTCATCCTTTTCACCGAATTTTTGCGCCCACTGCATACCCAGAATAGCGTGCGGGGTTTCCACTTCCACTTCGGCCATGGGCACTTTTCCTATATCGTGAAGCAAACCGGCCCGTTTCGCCAATTTGGGGTTTAGTCCAAGCTCTGCCGCCATTACCCCACATAGTTTGGCAACTTCCCTGGAATGCTGCAATAAGTTTTGTCCGTAAGAGGAACGATACTTCATTCGACCTACCGCTTTGATCAATTCCGGATGTAATCCATGGATTCCCAAATCGATTACGGTACGCTTTCCAATTTCCGCTATCTCTTCGTTGATTTGCTTTTCGGTCTTTTTCACCACCTCTTCAATACGGGCAGGGTGAATACGGCCATCGGTCACCAATCGGTGTAGGGACAGTCGGGCCACTTCTCTTCGTACAGAATCAAAACATGATAAGATAATGGCTTCTGGAGTATCATCAACAATAATCTCGACCCCTGTAGCGGCCTCGATAGCCCGTATATTTCGACCTTCACGGCCAATAATGCGTCCCTTTACGTCATCAGACTCCAAATTGAATACGGAAACACAATTTTCCACTGCTTCTTCGGTACCGATGCGTTGAATGGTATTGACGACAATTTTTCGGGCTTCTTGCTGTGCGGTAAGCTTGGCTTCTTCCAAAGTGTTTTGCAAATAGGCCATGGCATCACTTTTTGCCGTTTCTTTCAAAGATTCCAGCAACTGTGCCTTGGCGTCCTCTGCGGAAAGTCCAGAAATCACTTCCAACTGTTGTACTTGACTTTTGTGGAGCTTATCCACTTCGGACTGCTTCTTGTCCAGAATATCACTCTTATACTCAACCTCTTTTATCTTTTGTTGATATTGATCATTGAGTTTTTTGTTCTTGGCCAATTCGCTGCTTACTTGGGATTCTTTATCCCTGGTACGCTTTTCGGCCTCGGCTATTTTTTTATCCTTGTTGATAATAACTTTCTCATGCTCGGCCTTCAACTCCAAAAACTTTTCCTTCGCTTGGAAAATTTTATCCTTTTTGATGCTCTCCCCTTCTTTATTTGCTTCTTTAATAATGTTGGCAGCTTCCTTCTTTGCGTTGGCAATGGTCTTGGACGCTTTGCCTTTCTCCATCATCTTGGCCATTGCAAACCCTATTGCCAGCCCTACAACAGCTGCGACAACGATTAATATGATATTATCCATGTTTGATTGTGTTTAGTTAAAAAAAAAGCCCACATCGGAAGAAGTTTTGTACAAACTCCAAAATACAGGTTTAGGGCTACCAAGCTGATCAAGGATCCCTATACAAGTAGGGCCTGCTTTTACAACCTAAACTCACCCTCTCTAATTATA
>Ga0114908_1000030_pt1 | contig 144838 bp, 131 predicted proteins | sample MalvireepMed_s17_FD_87292 | JGI IMG/M metagenome (GOLD analysis project Ga0114908, IMG submission 87292) | Marine viral communities from the Global Malaspina Expedition - Malaspina viral metaG DeepMed_s17 | ecosystem: Environmental > Aquatic > Marine > Oceanic | place: Mediterranean Sea... | reverse complement strand
TTTTCATATAGTGTTCTCGTAAAAGAGTCTTGACCATAACGGCAAGGCTCTTTTCTATTTGGGGCCATCCTGAATTAATCCAAGACGCATCTCGACTGCGCTCGATGTGACAACTACAATTGTTCATTTCTTGTCATTTCGAGCGCAGTCGAGAAATATAGATGTCAACCATTTCACTCCTTCAGAAAATGACAATGGGTAGCTGTAAATTGACTTACGGAATCCACTTGTCCTTGCCAAAATCGGGTTTACGCTTTTCCAAAAATGCGTTTCTACCTTCTTTTGCTTCGTCCGTCATGTAGGCCAACCGTGTAGCTTCGCCTGCAAACACCTGTTGTCCGACCATGCCATCGTCGGTAAGGTTCATGGCGAATTTCAGCATTTTTATGGATGTCGGTGATTTGGCCAATACTTCCCGGGCCCACTGGTATGCAGTATCCTCCAATTCATCATGAGGGATGACAGCGTTTACCATACCCATTTCATACGCTTCTTGTGCGGAATAATTACGTCCTAGAAAGAAAATCTCGCGGGCCTTTTTCTGCCCTACCATTTTGGCGAGATATGCGGAGCCGTAGCCACCATCAAAACTGGTAACGTCGGCATCGGTTTGTTTAAAAATAGCGTGTTCCTTGCTGGCAAGGGTCATATCGCACACCACATGTAGGCTGTGCCCTCCCCCAACGGCCCATCCGGGCACTACGGCAATTACCACCTTGGGCATAAAACGAATCAAACGCTGCACCTCTAAAATATTCAATCGATGGTAACCATCATCGCCCACGTAGCCTTTGTGTCCACGGGCCTTTTGGTCGCCCCCGCTACAGAAGGCCCACTTGCCGTCCTTGGACGATGGTCCTTCACCGGAAAGCAGCACCACTCCAATGGAGGTGTCTTCTTGCGCATCATAAAAAGCTTTGTACAGCTCGCTGGTGGTCTTGGGTCGGAACGCATTGCGTATATCGGGGCGGTTAAAGGCGATACGCGCCACACCGTTACATTTTTTATAGGTAATATCTTCGAATTCCATGGCGGTCTGCCAGTTGGGTGATTCCATAGTTGTAGCTTTTATTGAAATACAAATAACGGAATTTCTGGATTATTGTCGTTTTGAATTGTTCCTTCCGCCCCCACTAAAAGAATACTAATTTGATTAATTTAATGATTGACAACAGATTAATGCGTGCTCAACCTTGAGGTAGTTTTATTTTTTTTCAACTTTCAAATTAATCTATGAAAATCACCATTAACCTATTTATAGACAATTGAAACTGTAACAATAGTTCAATAACACCCTCTTTTAAAGTGAACACTAACCGATTTATCATGAGATTGACAATTCTACTATTTTTAATATTCCTTCAAACCAATTCAATAGTTTCTCAGACCTCTCTTGATGAAATTGACCTTGACAATGGAAAATTCAAAGTGGGTTTTCAGCATTATACTTCCTATGATAGTACAAGAACTTATAGTAGGGTTTTTGACTACACCAATAAAAAAATTGAAAGACCGATTCTGGTAAGTATATGGTATCCCACTGAACAGAATGTGGATGATGCCGAACCGTTGACGGTCTTGGATTATCTTGAAATTTTAAAAGAGGAAGAAGAATGGGAGCATCTGCCCAATGATCAAATATTGAAGTGGTTTTATTACCAAAATACGCCTGCTAACGAAAAACACCTTACGGAAAAAACGACGGCTTATGCCAACGTGGAATTTGCAAAAGGAAAATTTCCAACAATCATTTACAGACCAAGTTTCCAAGCATCATCCATCGAGAACTTTGCTCTCTGTGAGTATTTGGCAAGCCACGGCTTTGTGGTCATATCAAGTCCAAGTAGAGGAACGGAAACCCGTTGGTTCAGCAGCAACTCTGCAAGGGAAATTGAAACACAGGCCAGGGATACGGAGTTTTTGATAAAGGAGGCTGGGAAATTTTCTTTTGTTGATTATGAAAAGATTGCCCTAATGGGCTTCAGCTTTGGGGGGTTATCAAATATCATAGTGCAAAATCGTAACGACAATATAAAAGCAATTGTTAGCCTTGACGGTACAGAAAGATATCAATATGAATCGCTAGAACAATCCCCATTTTTTGATGCTGAAAAAATAGACGTTCCATATGCCCATATGGCCCAGAAGGAAATTCCCGAAACAGTTTTAAAGGAAGATAAGATTGATTCCGAACTCAACACTGTGTTTCAATTATACGATAGCATAGTAAACAGCAAGGTTCATCGTTTAAGGTTTCATAACTTAACCCATAGCTACTTTAGCACATTGGGGGTCCTTTTTGCAGATAGGGATAAAAGACAAGACAAAAGCGATTCTGAAATTATGGAATCTTACAAATGGGCTGCGATGTACACATTGAATTTTTTGGAAGCTACTTTGAATAAGGATAAAAAAGCATTGGGGTTCATCGAAAATAGCCCAGAAAACAATGGAATTGGAAAAAAACTGATCACTCAGAAAATCAAACAACCACAAAAACAAGTGTTCACGTTTCAAGATTTTAATCAGTTGGCATTAAATCAAAATTACGAGAACTTGGTACAACTACATGATTCTATTTTAGCGATGCATCCTTCGTTAGAAATTCCAGAGGGCAATCTAAACGTTCTAGGGTTACAACTTGTTTTTAATCCAGAAACATCTTTACAAGGAATAAACGTATTTTTATTGGCAACAAAACTTTATCCAAATTCTTCAAACCTTTATGATAGTTTGGCAGAAGGATATTTATTTATGGGCGATAAAGCAAAGGCCATCGAGAATTTTGAAAAATCCTTAAAATTAAATCCTCAAAGTCAAAATGCCCTCCATCGATTACAACAACTGAAAAAATAAATTAATCTGAAAGTATATGGCAAGCGATTGGCTCAACATGTGGAACACCAAGTTTGGACAAACGGAATACGCCTACGGTACAGAACCTAATAACTATTTAAAGGACAAACTTCAGCATATTCCTGCGGGCTCCATTCTTTTTGCCGCCGAGGGAGAAGGCAGAAATGCTGTGTACGCCGCACAATTGGGCTGGAAGGTGTCCGCTTTTGATATCAGCGAGGCAGGTCAACAAAAAGCTTTGAAATTAGCGGAGGATAAAAAGGTTTCCATAGATTATAAATTGGGCGATTTGCCAGATTTAGGTTTTAAGGAGAAGGAATTCGATGCGCTGGCGTTGGTCTATGCCCACTTCCCTCCCACCATTCGCCCAGAATATCTTAGAATGTTGAGCAGTTACTTAAAAAAAGGCGGGCACCTAATTTTTGAAGCCTTTAGTAAAGACCATCTCGCTTACAAGCAGCAAAACCCCAGTGTAGGCGGACCAAACAATGTGGATTACCTGTTTTCCTTGGAAGAGCTGGAAACCAGTTTTACAGATTACGAAATTCTGGAACTCAAAAAAACAACGGTAGCGCTCAATGAGGGCGAGGGCCATATTGGTACCGGGTCGGTAATTCGTTTTTTCGGTAAAAAGCAATAGCTAAGCTATACTGTTTCGTGTATGCTGAATATCTGTCAGATCCTTATTGGACTTATTCAGATAAATTGTATTGTTGAATAGGCGTTATTTATATCATACTACAGATAAATATATTAAAATATTAACACGTAGACGATTACGGAGTTGAACATAATAACAAAGAAATCTCTAAAAGGCTTTCTACAACATTCCAATAAATCCAATAATCCAACCGTCCTTAAAAAGAAAGTATGCCCTGCACCCGCTTTAACAACTCGGCTGCCATTTCGGGCTTTAAACCATAATCCTGTAAGCTATCCACAGGGTTTTTAAAGCTCAGTTGAGTGGTGGTCTCATCCAATTGGTGAAGTACCAGTTTTAGGGGAATATCGTTTATGGCCAAAGGATCGTTCGCCATGATCTCCGCAATATATTTCGGGTGAAAAAAGAGCAATTGCCGCAAGGGCGCTATGCGTACCCCATGTTTGGCCACAATGGCCTGGGTGTCTATTTCGTGCAGGAGCAAAAAGCCGTGGTCCGCAATGCGTTTTTTTAAAGCGCCGTACAACTGCCCAAAGGGCACGGGCAGGGTCTGGTGGATCACATGGGCTTTCATAGGTATAGGTTAGGCCATGGCGGCACGGGCAAAGCCCACCGTTTCGCGATAGGTTTTGGGCGAAATGTCCGCATTGTTCTTAAAAAATCGGCTAAAGTAGTGCTCATCGTCATACCCGAGGTCGTAGGCAATCTCCTTTACCGTTTTGTTGGTGAGGTACAGCTCGCGCTTGGCCTCTATAATGATCCGTTCGCTGATCAGGTTGGTCATGGTCTTGTTAAAATGGTTCTTGGTCATCTTGGCCAGCGCCTTGGGGCTAATGTTCAGCAAATCGGCATACTCCCCAGCGGAGTGCATGGTCTTGTAGTGCGTCTCTATCAGGTTTTTGAGCTTTTGGAGGATAAAGGGCTCCTTTTCCTCAGGAGTGCCCTCCAAGGCTTCGGGCTGTTGCTTGGCCTTGGCACGGGAGGCCGTGATCAAGAATATTTTAAGATAAGAGACCAACAGCTCGTACTGCGCCAGTTCCGATTTTTGCACTTCGGCATACATCTGCTCCAGCACCAGTTCAAAACTTTGGGCCATATCGACGGTAACACAGAGCATGGGCGGGCTGTAAATATTGTTGAACAGCACCCCATTGCAGGCCACCTGTTCGTGGTGCTTGTGGATGCAGAAAAAATCGGGATGAAAATTCAACACCACGCCCTCCAACGGTTCTTCCTCGGTGAACGCAAAAGGCTGATAGGGCGTTACGGCAATTAGGGTGTTTGGCGTAAACGTGTACTCCGAAAAGTCCACTTGGGCGGTGCCCCTCCCCTTTTTTATCCAGATCAAGGAATAGTAATTTAAACGGTGCGTGTCGCAAAACTGACAGCTGCTCTCAAATTCGGAGAGTTTAAAGGCCAGGTTTCCCGTTTGTTCGTCGATGAGCGTGTTGGTGTTGTAGATGTCCATATGTGTTTAGTTATCAGTTTTCAGTAGGCAGTTGTCAGTTATCAGAAGTCTGATGTCTGAAATCCGTAATTAAAGTCTTCTCTCCGATTCGGCTATCGGCAGGTCGTTGATGCTGGCATAGCGCTTTTGCATAAGCCCATGCGCGTTGAACTCCCAGTTCTCGTTTCCATATGCGCGAATCCACGCTCCTTCGGCATTTTGGTATTCGTATTCAAACCGAACTGCAATCTTGTTGTCGGTAAAGGCCCATAGTTCCTTTCTCAATTTGTAATTTTTTTCTTTTTGCCACTTCTCCGTCAAAAAGGCAACCACCTCCTCACGCCCGTTGATAAACTGCGAACGGTTGCGCCATTCGGTGTCAATGGTATATGCTTTGCTTACCTTTTCAGGGTCTTGGCTGTTCCAAGCATCTTCGGCCAATTGTACCTTGTCGCGGGCAGTTTCTTCAGTAAAAGGGGGCAATGGATATTTTTTTTCTGTTTCCATGATCATGTTTTTTGGATGAAAAAGGGCAGGAACCTATGGCGGGCCCTACCCTATCAGCTAATTAAAACTACTTGCTGTTTTTGACCGTGGGCCAATTGGCATGTGCTGCCGTTTTGAGCTCCGTGGTGCGTTGCCCCCAATCTTCGTAGGTATTGAAAAGCTCCCCGTTGAACGGTCCGTTAAAGAACAGGTACAGTTTACCATCGATCACGGTGTAAGTTTCTGGGTTGATAGGAAATTTGGCTTCCTTGGCCCCTACGCCCCAAGCGCAATAGCCATCAAACTGAGGCAAATAACTGTTTGGCGATTTTTTAAAGGCACTTTGGTTCGCCTTGTTGGCAAAGTAATAGGTAGCTCCGTTATGCTTCACTGCATAACTTTTGCTTCCGTGTGTTGCTTTTCCCGAAAAATAGGAAACCACATCGTACCCACCAACGGCCAGACCATCATCATCTACCGGAGGGGTTTGTGCCTGCACGCTGATGGCGGCAAACAATGCAATTCCAAAAAGAAATAAATTTCTGAACGTTTTCATTTGTTTTGATTTTAAGATTATTGATTGATTAAACCGTAGCCACTTCCACTACTGGGAAATCGATATCGGTGTTGGCGGTATTGTTGAAATAATTGGTCAAAATGTTCAAGGCTACGTGCGCCACGATCTCGCCCACGGCACCATCGGTATAGCCAGCGGCTTTTACGGCTTCCACATCTTCGGAGGAAACACGACCGTTTTTGTTAATCAAGGTTTTCGCAAACTGAAGTGCTGCGGCCACTTTTGGGTCGGCGTTGATGCCTTCTCGTGCCGCTTGAAGCGTATCAGTATCGATGCCTACCAATTTTTCACCGATAAAAGAGTGCGCGGATAGGCAATAGTTACAGGCGTTGGACTCTGCAACGGACAAGGCCAACAATTCGCCCAATTTTCCGCCCAAAGATCCCTTGCCCAGAGCATCGCTCAAGTTGAGGTACCCTTCCAAAACGGCTGGGGAGTTCCCCATGGTCTTCATCATGTTGGGAACCATTCCCAATTTGGCTTGGATGCCGTCGAATAATTCTTTTGATCTTCCAGTGGCTACTTTTGGATCTAATGCTTGTAAACGTGTCATAACTTTCTGTTTTTTAATGAATAAATGGTTTGTCATTATTGACATTACAAAGGTGCGATGATGGGTGTTCGGATAAAATGGACAGATGCCGCAACTCCTTGGACAATTTTCCCCATTGCGAAATACCATACTGATTATCAACAAAAAAGAAGGGCCGAACCTATGGTTCGACCCCTCATCACTCCACTGCAACATCACGCTCACTGACGTTTATTTGATTGGATGCATTTTCAATTCTTTTACCAATTCATCGGTGCTGAATACACGGCTGGAAATCATTTTATAGTTGGTCTGGGCAGCTTGGTTGCCATCTAATCCAGGCAATATGGCAGAAGCGGTAGCGTCACCGACCACGGCGACTTCAAAACCGTTTTCCACCAATTCCCTCATGTGAGATTCGGCACACAGGTTCCCTGACATTCCTGCCAAGATCACTTTGTCCACCCCTTGTTTACGTAACTGTAGGGCCAAATCGTTGGATTCGGAGCCAAATACTTTGTGCGGGCTGGTCACCACTACCCTATCTTTATTGATGTATTTTTTGTAGCGGGGCAACCAATCGGCTCCCGAACCTTCAAAACCTTTTACATTCAATTGTTCCCCACGGTCGAACATGCTGATGTTGTGCATCAATTTTTCAAGGGTGCCCTCAAATTTCCACACATGATCGTGCTCGTAGTAGTAGTGTGGGGAAACAAACACAGGAATGTTGTACTGTTCGCCCAACTTAAAAATGGTCTCCAAATTTTCAATGGTGCTGTTCTCTTGGACACTTTGTCCCACGGCACCCCAAGCCACGCCATCAAGGCTAAGGAAATCGTTTTGCGGATCGGTGATCACAATGGCGGTTGTTCCGTCAATAATAAAACCTGGTTCTGGCAATTGGGCATATATGCCCGTTACGGTAATCAAGAACAGGGATACTGTTCGCATCAAATTTTTCATGATATTCTTTTTAACTGATTAAACTTAAATTTTGATGGAACAAAGTTGCGGCAATGGTCTGGGTAAAAAAATGGACGGAGTTCGCCACTGAATGGATAATTTTTCTTTTTGCAGTGCAAAATAAAATCCGTTGGTTCAAAACGGCCATTCCTCAATTCAAAAGGGGCATTCGTCAATTGAGTACGTAGAATTATTGCCTATTGTGTAGTTTGGTAAAAAAATAAGAGTATGACTACGCTTGAAACGATAAACGCCTTATAGATTTTTTGTTTAGTGGTATTGGGATTCATCATTTTTATGGTAGGTTGGCTTCTAGGCGCCGAGTTCACCAGAAAATACAGGTGTTAAAACAATACCTCAGTTTTTAAAACGTTCCTACACACTCCAAACCTACTTAAACCTACTTAGCCATTTTTTGGAGAGACCCCAATATTGAACGCATTTTAGCCTATATCGGAGATGGGCAGTACATTATACGAATAGATCGTTTGCGCAACGGCGAAATCCGCTACCTGTGCTGGAACAAGCGCAACGGTATCCTCACCAAGCCTAACCTAATCCTTGAAAATGGTGAAATAAGGGAGTCTGCCGAGGGTGAGACCACGGAATACGTGTTTACGCACGAGGAAAGTACGTTTTCGGTAGAGCACATTCATCCCAATAAAAGCAGGGTGCCCCATTATTATTTTGTTGAGGTCACCGATAAGGACCAAAAAAAAAGTACTTGGAAAATGGAACAATTGCCCATCCCCAAGTACCTTGAATCGTTATCTTAAAAAAAAGGTTATCCTTTGTAAGTGACCCTGTAAATAGCGTTGCCCTCGTCATCGGAAATCAACAACGAACCATCTTTAAGAAAAAGTAGGTCTACTGGCCTACCGAAAGCCTCTTGCGATTCTTCGTCCAACCAACCATCTATAAAAGGCTCGTAGCTTACGGGCTCGCCGTTTTCCAGTTTTACCATGCTTATCCTGTAGCCCACTTTTTTGGAACGGTTCCAAGAACCATGCTCCGCCAAAAATGCCTGTCCGGTATATTGCTCCGGAAACATAGGGCCTTGCCCAAACTTAACGCCCAAAGCTGCTACGTGAGCCTGTAATGTCTGTACTGGTGGCACAAAATCTGAACAGGGACGTTGATCCCCGTATTCGGGATCTTTCACGGTTCCGCCATGGCAGAACGGATATCCAAAGTGTTGACCTACCTCGGTCAATTTGTTCAACTCTCCCGGAGGTGTATCATCCCCCATCATATCCCTGTTATTATCTGTAAACCAAAGTTCCTTTGTCTCTGGGTGCCAAGTGAATCCTACGGTGTTTCGTACCCCGTTGGCCACGATTTCACGGTTACTGCCATCCAAATCCATTCGGGTGATGGAGGCATATCGCTTATCCACAGTAGCACTATCACAAATATTACAGGGAGCGCCAACAGGCACGTAGAGTTTGTCATCAGGTCCAAAGGCAATGTATTTCCAGCCGTGGTGGAACTCTGTTGGATAGTCATCGTAGACCAGTTCTGGCTCCTTTGGGTCTTCCAACTTCGACTCAATATCCGAATACTTGAACATTTTGCTCACCGCTGCCACATAGAGGGCTCCATCTTTGAAGGCAACACCGTTGGGCTGCTCCAAATCGGATGCAATGGTGTAGGTTTTATCAACCTTGTAGTCACCATCCGTATCTTTAAGGGCATATACCTTTCCTTCGTTACGGGTGCCCACGAAAAGGGTGCCATCGGACCCCATGGCCATGGAACGTGCCCCTTCAATATTTTCCGCATATACATCTATGCTAAAACCATCGGGCAGATTAAGGCGGTCCAATGGCAAATCGGTGGTGGTTTCGGTATTTTCCGCTACTTCTTCTTGGGTCGATTCCTCTTGGCTTTTTTTGTTTTCCTTACAGGCCACAAAAGCCGTCAAGAGCATCAACATAAATATTGACCGTTGGGTCAAAGTGTACATTTTCATTTTATTAGTTTAGATGTTTTAGTTTCTGAATCAATAAAGCTATAACAAAATGATGGAAAGTGGAAAGATATCCCGAGCCAATGGCAGAAAGCCCAACAAGATTTTGATGGTCTCCCCTACCTATTCTTTCTTTTTATACTCGGAAAGGTTGCCCTGATACCAAATGTTGGTGCGGTGGCTACTGGATACCGTAAGTCGAGCGTTTCCGTTGGGATAGAGCTGTGCGATGACCTGATAATTCTCGGTATCTCCGCTAATATTGAACCGCATGGTTTTTCCGGAATCCTTTTTATTGGGAGAAAAAGAAAGGTCTTTGGGTATGCCCTCAAATAGTATTCCGGTCTTGTTCTGATTGTAATATCCGCCCATACGGCGCTCCCCGAAAAAGGGTAAATCTGCCTTAACACTGTCACCCACCATTCTCAAGTAACCACCAGACCCACTAATATCTATACGGCTGGCGGTACTGCCAAAAGGCAAAAGGCCTGCATTGGCAATGCTGTTCAATCCTTGACTGGCCATGGGTTGGGCCCAATTGGCATCGATTTCAAATTGCTGATCGGCAATCATTTTATCCAAAGCAGCGATTGCTTCCGGAGATGCCTGGTTTTTGCTAGATGCACAGGCTACGGACACTAAAAGCAAAAGATAAGCTCCAAATTTTACAATAGATTTCATTTGGTTTAAAATTAATTCGACTTAAAATACGAAAAAGCCAAACCAATTCCGAGATAAATAACGGAGTCTTAACGTTTAAAGCGCTCAAAAATGGCCAAGGTCTTTTTGGTGTTGATGAAATAGACCCCGGTCAACAATATGGCCGCCGCCAGAATAGATTGAAGGGTAATCTGTTCATCCAAAAAATACCAGCCCAATAGCAAGGCTACAATGGGGTTCACATAAGTGGACGTTGCCACCTTTTCAGGAGAAACGGTCTTGAGCAGATAGTTGAACGAGGTGAACGCCAAGATGCTTCCAAAAAATATGAGCAACAGCATCGAAATCTGTACATCGCCGCTCCAAGCCAATGGTGACGACCATTCTTCTCCAAACCCAAGGCTCATCAAACTTAAAATAAGGCCTGCAAAGAACATTTGGTAGCCCGTATTTACAAAGTAATTGGTAGGCAGGTCGGCTTTCGCCACAAAAAGGCTTGCATAGGCCCAGCAGAGCATACAAAAGAAAATCATTGCCATTCCCACGATGGATTCTTCTTGGGCTATAATCTGTTTTTGACTTACCAGCAAGTAGATGCCCACAATCCCAAAAAACACTCCCACTACGGACATGGGCTGTATTTTTTTCCCTTGGAGTATGCGCATCATCAACAAAATGATCAGCGGTTGGGAAGATATTTCGAGCGCAGCGAAGCCTGTGTCCACATACCGCAATGCCCAAACCACCAATCCATTGCCAACGCTAAGGAAAAGGATGCCTGCCAATACAGAGTTTATAAGCTGTTTTTTGGTGATTCGGAGGGAGATGCCCATGATCTTGGCCAAGATAAAAATACAGAGTCCTGCCACAGTGAACCTACAGCTCGCCAACATGAACGGTTCAAGCTCCATAACGGCAATCTTGTTCAATAAATAGGTTGAACCCCATATAAAATAGATGGCGAAAAATGCCAGGATGACAAGTACAGAGTTTGAAGATTTTGCCATAACAGGACAATTTTAATGTCCTGCAATATTACGGATGAATATTCGGTGAAAAGGGATTTGTTGAAATTTTAAGGTAAAAAAGAGGCTACAAAGGTTTTTTAAGGTCGAATAGATACGCTGCAAACTCGCTTTCCAATTTTTTAAAACGTGCCAGATGGGATTCAATCTCATGGGTATTCGTTTCCGGCAAATCTATCTGTTGATTTCTTATTTTGGACAACAACCTGTTTTGATGCTTCCTAAACTCTTGAATATGCCTGTTGAGCTCGTAAAACTTTTCGAACCGCTGTGGGCATTTGGGCTCGTAGGTATAGGAATTCAACTTTTCCGATAGTCTCTGCACCATACGTTCGTTTCTTTCTACCCTTACAAGAAGTTCCTGCTTATGTTCAATGGTATTTGGGGATATCTGTTGCATGGCATACAAGGTTTTAATGGTGTAACGTGTTGTCCACTATTAAGTTAAAACATTTCCTTCAAAAGTTGATGGGCTTAACCCACATTTAATAGTTTATTTAACATCTGGTCATAAAAAAAGCCCGGTTTTATCCGGGCCTTGTGCTTAAGAGGAAAAAGACTTTTAATTTCCAGTCTGTTCTTTAGCTTCTTCCTTAAGTTCGTCACTGGCTATAATGGCCAACTCCACTCGTCGGTTGGCGGCTTTACCGGCAGCTGTTTCGTTGCTTTCGATAGGTTGTTCTTCACCATACCATTTAGTGGTAAAACGTCCGCTGGAAATTCCTTTGGATACCAAATAACTGGTTACCGACTGAGCTCTACGCTGAGAAAGGCTCATGTTGTACTCTGCAGCGCCATCGGAATCGGTATGACCTTCGACCAAGATGTTGGTTTTTGGGTATTCCTTAAAGATTCCTGCCAATTTATCCAAAGTAGTAGCAGAAGCACCTTTGATATCGGCCTTGTTGGTATCGAAATACACACCGTTCTCACCGCTAAAGGTTACATTGATACCTTCACCTACCCTTTGCACTTCGGCACCTGGGATTTCCTGTTCAATTTTTTCGGCCTGTCTGTCCATGCGGTTACCAATGTAGCCACCGGCAGCACCACCTACCACGGCACCGATAATAGCGCCTAGTGCAGTATTTCCTTTACCTACATTGTTACCGATAACACCACCGATAACGGCACCACCACCGGCACCGATTGCGGCACCTTTTTGGGTGTTGTTCGCGTTTTTGACAGCATCACAGCTAATAATCATGGTCAATGCTAAAAAAGCAGTTGCACCTTTCAATACAATATTTTTCATGTAATTATTTTTTTGAGAATTCGTAAACAATGGTCACACTCTGACCGTCAACCGATACATTGGAGTTAAGGGTCATGGACTGTTCGGACAAACTGACAATGTTCAAACGGTATCCGTAACCGCCGGAGATATCCTTTCGGTTCTCGTCAATAAACTTGAACTGCAATTGACTCTGGTAATTTTGTTCCGGCTCCACAACGGACCATCTAAAAAAACGGTCGCCTCCTTGACAGAGCGAGCTTGGAGCTATAGTGTAGCGCCCAGTACTGTTATTGTCCCTAAAAAACCACTCACTATCCTCAAAGCAGATATCTTCTGCATCGTTGAAGATGGTGGATTTAAAGTTTCCGGAAGCGTTTTGGTAGTAAACATTGTCCAAATTCCAAGTTCCGCTGAACAAATCTCGCTGTGTTCTAGCACTTTTGGAAACCGAACATGATGAGAGCAAAAGTCCCACCACTGTAATCAATAAGAGTGATCGTTTCATCATAGATAATTAAGTTAATGTTTAAGAATATACGTTTGGGGACGCATTTATAGTTGTTAAATTATGAAAAAAATGGCTAATCCACTTGTTTTAAATGGGATAAAGAACGGATTAATATTGATACAGTCCAATTAACTCTGCTTCGAACCGATTTTTGGGCAAATAGTTTGTTTCAAGTGATTTTGCAAAGGGAACCGGTGTTTCCAAACTGCCCACCCTTTTGACAGGAGCATCCAAATATTCAAAACAGTTCTCCATGACCGTGGCAGAAATATCGCTGGCAATACCTCCGAACAAAGTATCCTCTTGCAGTATGATCAATTTGCCCGTTTTTTTGACCGAGTTGTAAATGGATTCGGTATCCAATGGCTGAAGGGTTCTCAAATCCAGGACATCCGCATCAATCTCTGGGTGTTTTTCCAAAACTTCCAACGCCCAGTGCACGCCTGCACCATAAGAGACCACGGTCAAAGCTTTTCCTTCCTTCAACAGCTTAGCCTTGCCAAAGGGAATGGTGTAATAATCGGTTGGAACATCACCTTTTATACTTCGATAGAGTCCTTTATGTTCAAAAAACAATACCGGATTAGGGTCGTTTATGGCCGTGTTCAATAATCCCTTGGCATCATCTGGGAACGCTGGATACACGACTTTTAAACCGGGTGTTTTGGTAAACCAAGCCTCATTGGTCTGGGAATGGAAAGGCCCTGCCCCTACACCGCCTCCGCAGGGCATTCGTATAACGACATCGGCTTTCTCGTTCCACCTATAATTTACTTTCGCCAAATAATTGACGATTGGGTTGAAGCCAGAACTCACAAAATCGGCAAACTGCATTTCGACGACTGCTTTCATGCCATTAATGGATAGTCCCATAGCCGTGGAGACTATCGATGATTCGCAAATGGGGGTATTCCGCACCCGGCTCTTACCAAATTTGGGAACAAAACCTTCGGTAATCTTAAAAACCCCTCCATAATCCGCCACGTCCTGTCCCATGATGATGAGTTCGTTGTGACGATACATGGATTGTTCCAAACCTTGGGAGATGGCATCTACAAAACGTATATTTTCTTTTGAGTTTGATTTTGGCTCAATATGTTGATAATCAAAATCAAAATACACCTCTTTTAACTCTTTGCTTTCAATACATTCAACCTCATTCTCATCAAAAGCTAACTGCAAGTTAGCGTTGATTTCCTCGGTAATTTCTTCTTTGAGGCTCTCGATATATTCTTGGGTCAGCACTCCTTCCGTCAAAAGAAAATCTTCATAATTGGAAATAGGGTCTTTTTTGCCCCATTCCTTCATCAACTTATCGGGAACATATTTGGTGCCACTCGCTTCTTCGTGCCCTCGCATCCGAAAAGTCTTGAACTCGAGCAACACAGGCCTTGGACGCTTGCGTATGGCCCTGCACAATTCATCCACTTTGGTGTACACTTCCAAAATATTATTACCATCAATTATTCGGGACTCCATGCCGTAGCCTTTAGCACGGTCCGCCAAATGTTCGCATTTATATTGTTCATTGGTTGGTGTGGATAGCCCATACCCGTTATTTTCTATACAGAACAATACCGGAAGGTTCCATACCGAAGCTACGTTCAAAGCTTCATGAAAATCCCCTTCACTGGTGGCCCCTTCACCAGTAAACACAGCGGTTACACGTTTTTTTCGGCGTAACATATCCGCCAAGGCGATTCCGTCTGCCACCCCCAATTGCGGGCCTAGATGCGAAATCATACCTATTATTTTATATTCTTGGGTCCCAAAGTGAAAACTACGGTCCCTACCTTGGGTAAACCCACTCTGTTTTCCTTGCCACTGGGCAAAAAGACGGTTCAATGGGATGTTCCTGGAAGTAAAAACCCCAAGATTCCGGTGCATGGGGAGAATGTATTCACTTTCCTTGAGCGCTTGTGTAACGCCGACAGAAATAGCTTCTTGCCCGATTCCACTAAACCACTTGGAAATTTTGCCCTGCCGAAGAAGAATCAACATTTTCTCCTCTATCATCCTTGGCTTCAACATGCCTCTGTACAACTCCAGCAACTTTTCGCGTTCCAAGCTGCCAACATGATACCTCATATCGTAAAAATTCTGTTGGCTAAAAGTAGTAAAAAGCCCTTCAAAACGCTTTAAAAATCAAAAACCTTCAGCTTATTTCCTTATTTTTGGTTTTATATCAAAGATGACAATATGAGTGCGATTCCAAGTGTGGACCTGAAAGACTTTGTTTCGGGCGACCCAAAACGAAAAGAAAAATTTGTCAATGAAATAGGTGCCGCTTTTGAGGATATTGGCTTTGTGGCACTAAGCGGACATTTTTTATCCGATGAATTGGTGGACGACCTGTATTCGGAAATAAAAAAGTTCTTCAACCTTCCACAAGAGGTGAAAGATAAATATGAAATTGAAGGTATTGGCGGACAGCGTGGATACACTTCTTTTGGAAAGGAACACGCCAAAGGCAAAAAAGAAGGGGATTTGAAAGAATTTTGGCATTTTGGCCAATATGTCGAGGACAATCCAAAATTAGAGGCCGAATACCCTGATAATGTTACCGTTGAGGAACTGCCCGATTTTAATCGTGTTGGAGAGGAAACCTACAAAATGTTGGAGAAAACCGCTAAATATGTGCTTCGGGCCTTGGCATTGCACCTGGACCTTGAAGAAACCTATTTTGATGACTACATTAAAAACGGAAACTCGATTTTAAGGCCCATTCACTATCCACCCATTACAGAAGAACCTAAAAATGCCGTTCGTGCTGCTGCCCATGGCGATATTAACTTGATTACATTGCTCATGGGCGCACACGGAAAAGGACTCCAAGTAAAGGATCACCAAGGCAACTGGGTGGACGCCATTGCCCAACCCGACCAATTAATGATCAATGTCGGCGATATGCTGTCCCGATTATCCAACAATAAATTAAAATCCACTATTCACCAGGTAGTGAACCCGCCAAAAGAACTTTGGGGCACATCACGTTATTCCATTCCGTTCTTCATGCACCCAGTAAGCGATATGCCCTTGGATTGCCTTGAAAACTGTATCGATGAGGACAATCCCAAGGCATTTGAGGACATTACTGCCGGCGAATACCTGCACGAAAGACTTATTGAGCTAGGACTCATAAAAAAATAAAGATGGACCTGCAAGACCAACTAAAGAATCTATTTCCCGACCACGAACCGGAAGACGAACCGGACAATGATAAAAACGAACCCGCATACTGGCTACAAGATGACCCCATTATCTGTAAATACGAGAAGCGGAAGGGAAAACCAGTAACCGTTCTTGAGGGTTACAATGGCGCCGATGGTGATTTTAAAAAACTGACCAAAGACTTGAAAACTCTCTTGGGAGTTGGCGGCAGTTTTAAGAACGAAGCAATCATTATTCAGGGGGATTATCGCGATAAAATTATGGACTTCCTAAAGGAAAATGGATTTACCGTAAAGCGTGTTGGTGGATAATATAAAAATTTAACAAAAAATCGATTCAGATTTTAATTGATGTTAAAAACTTGACCTTAAGAGCAATGTTTTGTGAAAAAATTTTTGTGTTCTTGCTTTAAACCTTACTTTTATTCTTCCTAACCAACGAAAACTGAGCTGAAAATGAAATCACTGTTGCACATAACCAACGGAGACAGTTTCACGTCCAGATTACAGTCCTTACAATTAAAAGGAGACGTAATTACATGGAGAGAAATGCTTTGCGAAGGCAAAACCCTCTCTTCCGTGGGGAGCGAATCTTTCTGGAAAACAAGGTTCGAGTTCCTGAACAAAAATTATAAAGTCTCCAAATCTTGGTTCATAGAAAAAACCCTGAAAGAGTACAGGTCCCTTTGTAACCACAAACAACAGGACCAGATAGTGCTATGGTTCGAATATGATCTTTTTTGCCAAATAAACATGCTGGCCGTACTTAGTTGGCTCAAAACACACAGAAGACATGCCGAAATCTACTTGGTATGTAGCGGCAAAGTTGAAGGCTCCAATAAGCTTTACGGCCTAAATGAGATCAACGACGAAAAACTACTGGAACTTTACGACAACAAAAAACTCCTTTCACAGGATGATATCGAATACGCGGATTACATTTGGCAATTGTATTGCAGTGATAATCCCATCCGTTTGGAAAATCAGATTGCCAATAACGATTTTCAGTTCGAATATCTTTCAGACGCCCTTAAAACACATTTAAAACGCTACCCTACCATTAAGAATGGTCTTAACGACCTAGAGAACCATATTTTGGAAGTAGCCAAAGAAGAAAAGTCCAATTCCAGAAATGAATTAATGGGTAAGCTATTGGCCAACCAAGGGTTTTATGGTTTTGGGGACACGCAATACGACAGAATGATTTCCTCTTTAAAACCTTTGTTCAGTTCTTTTGACCCTGTCAAATTGACCAAAAAAGGATTACATGTTTTAAAACAAGAGGCTAATTATTATTCGCAAATACGTGATAATCAAATGTATTTAGGGGGTTCTTTAAAGTATAACTTCTTATACAATACCGACACCGAACGAATCCTGAAATTGTAATAGATGAAAGCTTCATTGAGCAGTTCAGAGCTGATTCTGAATGCTGATGGGAGCATTTACCATCTCAACCTTCTTCCAGAGGATATTGCCGATATCATTATCACCGTAGGTGACCCTGAGCGCGTATCCGAGGTTTCCAAGCACTTTGATTCCGTCGAAATAAAGAAAGGAAAGCGCGAGTTCATCACTCATACAGGTATTTATAGCAACAAACGAATAACCGTCATTTCAACAGGTATCGGAACGGACAATATCGACATTGTTTTTAATGAATTGGACGCCCTCGTAAACATAGATTTCGTTTCCCGAAAGGTTAAAACCGAAAAAAAACAGCTCAGTTTTATACGGATTGGTACATCAGGCTCAATACAACCGGATATTCCAGTTGATTCGTTTTTGATGAGCAGCTCCGCAATAGGTTTTGACAACTTGCTTCATTTTTATGAGCATGGACACGTCAAGAACCATGGGGTCGAATCCGCCCTTACATCCTATTTGGGTTGGGAAGACCGCAACATACATCCCTACGTTGTCGATTTTGACGAGTCATTAGCCGAAATTTTTGAATCAAATCGTATACGATATGGCGTAACAATAACAAATTCAGGTTTTTATGGGCCACAAGGAAGAACATTGAGATTAGCGCCATCCATTCAGGATTTTAACGACAAGTTGGCCCGGTTTTCCTATCAAAATGCAAGGATAACGAATCTTGAAATGGAAACCGCCGGCATTTATGGTCTTGCCAAACTCCTAGGACACAGAGCAGTTTCGCTCAATGCGATATTGGCTAATAGGGCCACCGGAGAGTTTTCCGAACAGGGACATAAAACGGTCGAAGAACTCATTAAGTACACTTTAAACGCTATCGCAAATAGTGACCTTATATAATTTTAAGGCTACTTTTTTTGATGGATACCGAACGGAATCATAATTTTAGTACCACAAAGCAACAAGCCCTATGAAGACCGTAAAAATTATTGGTGTCCCAGAACATTTTAACCTCCCTTGGCATCTGGCCATGGAAGACGGTGCTTTTGAAGACAGGGGCATTCAATTGGAATGGACCGATGTTCCTGAGGGAACAGGTAAAATGACACAAATGCTGCAGGATGAAGAAGCCGATATGGGCATCATTCTTACCGAGGGCATTATCAAAAGCATATCACAGGGCAATCCCAGTAAAATTGTTCAGGGATTCATTTCTTCTCCGCTGCTTTGGGGCATTCATGTGGATGCCAAAAGTAGCCGCAAGTCTATTTCTGATCTTAAGAACGATAAAGTTGCCATTAGCCGAATGGGAAGTGGAAGCCACTTAATGGCCTACGTTAATGCGCAAAACCAAGGATGGAATACCGAAAAGCTGGAATTTGAGATCATCAATAATTTGGATGGCGCCATAGAAAACCTCACCAGCGGTTCCGATGCCTATTTTATGTGGGAGCATTTCACTACAAAGCCTTTGGTAGACAACGGCACTTTTAAAAGAGTGGGCGACTGCCCTACCCCGTGGCCTTGTTTTGTGATTGCTGCTTCGGATGCATTTATTCAGCATAGTGAAGGCGTGCTCAAACATGTTTTGGAAGTCATTAATACATATACCTCGGAATTCAAACAAATTCCAAGTATTGACAGAACCCTGTCCAATAGATATGAACAAAAACTAGAGGACATAAAAGCATGGCTATCCAAAACTACTTGGGGACAGGAACAACTTTCCTCAGCAACCGTGAACGAGGTCCAATCTAGATTGCACGACCTTAATCTGGTGGATGAAGTCAAGGATGCTTCAGAATTCCTTTGGAAATAAAATAAATAGATGTCAAGTCGAGCGCAGTCGAGACCAATCAACTCAGTCATTATTTCGCCAATATACCTCTCGACTGCGCTCGAGGTGACCCATTTACCAATCAATAGACTCTTTACCCATACGGTTCAACAAATCATTTGTTTTACTGAAATGCTGATTGCCAAACCACAGGCCTCGATTGGCACTCAAGGGTGAAGGATGCCCAGAGGTAAGAATATGGTGTCTGGTTTTATCTATCAAAGATGATTTCTTCTTCGCGAATCCACCCCAAAGTAAAAAAACCACACCTTCCAATTCGTTGGAAACTGTTTGGATTACCGCATCGGTAAACTGCTCCCAACCCTTTTTCTGGTGGCTCCCGGCCTGATGCGCCCGAACCGTCAGCGTCGCGTTCAACAAGAGTACGCCTTGGTCTGCCCAACGTTCCAAGTTTCCACTTTTGGGATATGGCTTTTCAACATCAGTTTTGATTTCCTTAAAAATATTGACCAACGATGGTGGATGTGGAATCCCATCTTTTACGGAAAAGCACAATCCGTTGGCCTGGTTCGGGCCGTGGTACGGGTCTTGTCCAATAATTACCACTTTGGTCTCTTGAAAAGGGCAATGGTCGAACGCCGAAAAAATATCCGCTCCTTTGGGGTAACAGGTATGCTGTTGATATTCCTGCTTCACAAAAGCGGCCAATTGTTGGAAATAGGGTTTTTCAAATTCATTGTTCAACTGTGCTTTCCAGCTTGGCTCAATAGTTACTTCCATGCGTCGACTTTACTTCTTTTTGGTCAGTTTGTAGATCAAATACCCGATGCCCGCAACAAAATGAAGCAGAACAATCCCTGCGATTATGTAGATTATGGTATTGTCGTTCCTCATTTTAACTCAATTGTAGGGTATTCATCAAGCATGAATCAAAAGTAAACAAAGTGGAGTGTTTTTACTAAACGGGTGGCACTCAAAAGACACTTCAAAATCCTATATTTGCCTTGCTATTTGAGAAAGATGCGAAACATTCAACCCAAAACACTTCAAGACCTAGAGTTTCCAACCGTATTGACGCAGATTGCTGCACGATGCAATACGGAGCTGGGAAAGGAAAAGGCATTGTCCATTCAACCATACCGCCACAAAGATGAGTTAATGGATGTTTTGGGACAGACTTCGGAGTATCTGGCTTCGTTTTCCAACGATAACCGTATTCCCAATCACGGTTTCGACCACATCAATAGTGAGCTGGGACTGCTCAAAATTGACAACAGCACTTTGGAAATTAGCGGTTTTCGCAAAATTGGCGGCATTTGCAAGACTGTTGCCATTCACCATAAATTCTTCAAAAAGTTTAAGGAATATTATCCGTTACTTTTTAATAAAGTGGATGCTTTGGAGCTACATCCTGAAATTCCCGATGCCATTGATGATGTGATCGATAAGTTTGGGGAAATCAAGGATTCCGCTTCGGATGAACTTCGGTACATCAGGAATCAAATCAACGAAGTACGTAGCAAGATAAACCAGAGTTTTAGTGCTGCATTGGGGCGTTATCAATCGTCCGATTTTTTGGATGAAATCCGTGAATCCGTGGTTGAAAACCGTCGGGTTTTGGCTGTTAAGGCCATGCACCGCAAAAAAGTGAAGGGCACCGTGATGGGCACTTCCAAGACAGGAAGTATCGTTTACATTGTTCCAGAAACCACCCTAGCATACACCAGGGAGTTGAGCAATCTGGAATTTGACGAGAAAGAAGAGGTACAACGTATTTTGAACAAGTTGACAGACGAAATCCGTCCTTACTTGGAAATATTGAAGGCGTATCAAGCGTATTTGGCCGAAACCGATATTACGGCGGCAAAGGCACGTTATGCCAACGAGATGAACGGTCTATTGCCGGAAATCAATGATGAGCGCGAGATGTACCTTCGCGATGCCTTTCACCCACTACTCTATTTATCCAACAAGCGAAAGAACGAAAAAACGTGGCCACAGACCATAAAACTGCATAGGGAGAATCGAATTATTGTGATTTCGGGACCCAATGCAGGGGGTAAAAGTATTACGCTAAAAACCATTGGACTGCTTCAAGTAATGCTTCAAAGTGGCATGTTGATTCCTGTGTACGAGCGCAGTTCCGTTTGCTTTTTTGATAAGATTTTGACGGACATCGGAGATAATCAATCCATTGAAAATCATTTAAGTACATATAGCTATCGATTAAAGAACATGAACCACTTTCTTAAAAAGTGCAACGACAAAACATTGTTCTTGATCGATGAGTTTGGAACGGGAAGCGACCCCGAATTGGGCGGAGCCCTGGCCGAAGCTTTCTTGGAAGTGTTCTACGAGCGTGAGGCTTATGGGGTCATCACAACGCACTATGCCAATTTGAAGGCTTTGGCCAATGAATTGCCACATGCTACCAACGCCAACATGCTGTTCAATTCCAAAACGCTGGAACCCACCTTTCAATTGGTATTGGGCGAAGCGGGAAGTTCCTTTACGTTTGAGGTCGCCCAAAAGAACGGCATCCCCTACTCCTTGATCAATAAGGCCAAGAAAAAGATTGAACGCGGAAAGGTCCGTTTTGACGCTACGATTGCCAAGCTGCAGAAAGAGCGCAGCAAAATGGTGGAGACCGGTTCCAAACTTAAAGAGGAGGAAAACAAGGCCCGTGAGGAAAATGAACGTTTGGAACAACTGAATTCCAAGATCAAATCCAAATTGGAGAGCTACCAAGAGATGTACGATCACAACCAGCGTATGATCCAATTGGGCAACAAGGTGAACACCGCTGCGGAAAAATACTTCATGGACAAGAAAAAGCGTCCTTTGATTTCCGAGATGCTCCGTATTGTGGAAACCGAGAACAGCAAGCGCAAAAAGACCACTGCCAAAAAGGCCAAGGCCAAACAGGAAGAAAAGAAACAGGTGGCCGAAGAGCTGGAACAGAAAATCAAAAAGGTACGGGTCGAGAAGAAAATCCAGAAGAAAAAGGAAATCCAGGCCGAAAAGAACAAACCCAGACCTGTTTTTAAAATCGGTGACCGTGTCCGTTTGATGGATGGTAAGGCCGTGGGCAGTATCGATACACTGGAAAAAGGCAAGGCTGTGGTCAACTACGGTATGTTTACCACCAATGTGAGCGTGGACCAATTGGAACTGGTGGAGGCAAAGAAATAACGGTTTCTCATTGTTGCGAAAGCAGGATTTCAAACTCACCTCAATGTTGATAACTCTTTATAAATCAAACACTTACATAGTTTCGCGTCAAGGTTTTTTCAGCGAACTTCGTTAATTGTGCTGAATTGGATTCAGTATCCCCCACTAAAAATCAGTAGTAAAATGATGTTTAGCTTAATCGTTGTACACAATTATTAAAAAACTAAACCACAGACAAAATGAGACATTTATACTTATCCTTCTTAGTGATTTTCTCTATATCCATACATGGCCAGAGTCATGATACTCTAGTAAACGTTGGGGGTTATAAAATGTATTACAACATAATCAAAGGAGAAGGAATTCCAATTCTATTTGAGGCTGGCGGAGGTGATGACAGCCATGTTTGGAACAACATATTGGAAAAAATTCATAAAGTAACAGGCACAACACTAATTACTTATGACCGGTCTGGATTTGGACAAAGTGAATTAAACCCTAACCTAAAAAACGATTCAGACTTTGGAATAGAAAATGGGATCAAAGAATTGGAAACTGGACTTTCTAAATTAGGTTACGATAATGATATCATTCTGGTTTCACATTCTTATGGGGGGTTATATAATCTGCTCTATGCTCGTAGGCATCCTGAAAAAGTAAAATCGATTATTTTAATAGATGCTACGCCTAGTGATTTTTGGAATGAGGAATTACTGACAATGAGGGACGCTAACGTTGATATTAGTACAATAGAAAAACCCTCGGGAGACTATTATTTAAACGCGAACTTCAACGAAACCATGCGTTATGTAAGAAACGTTCGTTTCCCAGGGAACATCCCGATTCTAAATATTTTTCCTGAAAACTCTTTCCCTGGGTTTCCCGAAGTACTTTCAAGCAGATGGCGAGAACTTCACAAGGAACTTGGAAACAATAATAACAATGTAATCAACATCATCGCAAAAAGAAGTGGACATGCCGTATTTCAAGATAACCCTGCGTTAATCATCAACTCGGTTATTAAGGCGTACTCAAAAACACTGGATGAAAGACAGCAAAATGAGTTGCTACAAAAGACATTGGATAATGCCATTGGATTATCTATTGAGGCTAAGATAAAGAATCGTTCAGAACAAGATTTGAATGCATTGGGATATTCATTTTTGGGAAATGAAAAATTAGATATGGCTTTAGAGGTTTTCAGATTAACCACAATTCTGTTTCCAGATAGTTTCAATGCTTACGATAGTTATGGCGAAGCTTTATTGAAATCAAATCGAAAAGCTGATGCAATCAAAATGTATGAGAAATCGATTGAATTGAATCCAAACAATGAAAACGGCAAAAAGGTTTTACGGCGAATTAAGCAAAATTAACTCTGTACAACAACGTGTATATGATTGATTTCTACTGGGTTTGCCTGCGGAAAATTACCACAATTAGCTGTCTTTTGGGCTAGGCGGAAAAGTCCGTTGGACGTTTTCTTTTCCGCAACTAATCATACACATGTCCGACAACAAACCCTCCCCATTTTACACATATCACAAAATCCCTCCAAGCGTTCAGTTCATTTTTTCCTATCTTGTTTAGCAATTAGAAACTAAACATCGTATAACGAAAAAATGAAAAAAACAACCAATTCCCAAAGCAGAAGAAATTTTGTTAAAAACACTGCGCTGGCGTCCAGTATTTTTATTGTGCCCCGCCATGTGCTGGGCGGTCCGGGCTTTTTGGCCCCCAGCGACCGTTTGAACATCGCTGCCATTGGCGCAGGTGGCAAAGGTGCCAGCGATATTGCCAACGCCTCCGTAAACGGGCGTGAAAATGTAGTGGCCCTTTGTGATGTCGATTTTTCCGGGTCGGCCAAGAGGTCGGTAGAGCGTTTTCCCAAGGCAAAGCTCTTTAGCGATTATCGCGAAATGCTCGATACCATGAAGGATATCGATGCGGTTACCATCAGTACACCAGACCACGTTCACGGTCCGGCTGCAGCTTATGCCATGCAACGTGGCAAGCATGTGTATGTACAAAAACCGATGACGCACAATATCCGAGAGGCACGTATGCTCACTCAAATGGCCCGTGATAAAAAAATAGTGACCCAAATGGGGAACCAAGGAGCGTCCAACCCGTTATTGGGCATGGTGCAAAAATGGGTGGATTCCGGAGCATTGGGCAGAATCACCAAGGTAGAAATTTGGACCAACCGTCCTGTTTGGCCACAAGGTAATGCCATGCCAGAACCGGACCCCTCCAGCAAACCGAACGATTTGAACTGGGACCTATGGTTAGGCCCAGCCCCCATGAAACCGTATACGCCGAACCTGCATCCGTTCAACTGGAGAGGTTGGTGGGATTATGGAACCGGAGCTTTGGGCGATGTAGGATGCCACTTGATAGACATTCCTTACCGAACCCTGAAACTTAAGTATCCAACCGCGGCCGAATGTAGCGTAGGTACCGTATTCTCCCAAATGTGGAACCCTGATTACCATCCGGAAGGCTGTCCACCATCATCGTTTATTACACTGAACTACGAAGCTACCGACAAGACCGGGGCTCCATTGACCATGACTTGGAGCGATGGCGGAATCCGACCTTCGCACCCGGAGATCATACCTGCGGATAGCGATATCGGAGGGCCAGGAAGTCAAAATGGGGTGTTGATCCATGGAGAACATGGAGTTATCTCAACAAATATTAATGACAGCTCACCTTTGACTCCGAAATTATACATGAGCAATGGTGTCACTGAATTTGGACCAGAGGTGGAGGAAATGCCGGAGCCTGAATACGGTCACCAACGTAAATGGGTAGATGCCTGTAAAGCCGGTTTCGGAAGTACCGAACACCTGGACCTTACATCTTCCTTTGACTATGCCGGCCCTATGACGGAAACCGTACTCATGGGCAACTTGGCGATACGCAGTTATATGTTGCGCAAGGAAAATGCCGAGGGCAATATGGAATTTTATGGCCGTAAAAAATTGCTTTGGGACGGCGACAACATGGAAATCACCAATTTTGATGATGCCAACCAGTTTGTTACCCGTACCTACCGTGAAGGCTGGGAAATGCAAGATGTATAAACCAAATACACAATTATTAAAAAGGCCGCCAAGACGCGGCCTTTTTTAGTTTATCACCCCAAAAACAAGTCATCCAGAAAGTTGAATAATAGATTATTTTGAATTGGCCCAAAAATCCCTGAACTTATAGGGGCTCACTTTTTATAGTTAAAACATCAAATAGCGTGTTACATGAATCAGTTTTTGAATGAATGGGGAGAAGCCGCCTATACAAGTCTTGGTTTTTTTTGGATGGCATTATGGGCCTTTGCATTGGGTTATCTGATAAGCTCCATGATCCAAGTTTTTGTCACCGAAAAAAGAATGCAGAACATGATGGGCGACAAAGGAAGGAAAAGCATACTGCTGGGAACCTTTTTTGGATTTATCAGCAGTTCCTGTAGTTTTTCTGCGCTCGCCACCTCCAAATCATTGTTTAAAAAAGGGGCAAGCTTTGTTTCTTCCATTGCGTTTTTACTGGCATCCACCAATTTGGTCATCGAACTGGGAATTATCATATCCATCTTTTTGGGGTGGCAGTTCGTAGTCGGTGAATATGTCGGCGGGGTATTATTGATTTTGTGTAGTTGGCTCCTGATACGCCTCATCAATCCAAAAAAAATGATCGAGAACGCGCGGAAACGACTCGATGAATCCAGTGAAGACCATGCGGATAAAAAATCCTTGTCTGAAAAAATCAAATCACATGAAAATTGGGCCAAAGTGGGCAAACAATATGGCATGGAATGGAAAATGGTCTGGAAAGATGTCACCGTAGGTTTCACCATCGCAGGAATTGTTGCCGCTTTTGTTCCCGATTCCTTTTTTCAGACACTTTTTATCAATACGGGAGAAGGTCAACAATCCTTTGGTTTTTTTACACTATTGGAACATGTAATCGTTGGTCCCGTTGCTGCATTTTTAACGTTTATCGGGTCCATGGGCAACATCCCCCTAGCCGCGCTGTTGTATGGCAAAGGCGTGAGCTTTGCAGGTGTCATGGCCTTTATTTTTAGTGATTTGGTCGTTTTTCCTGTGTTGCGTATCAACGCGAAATATTACGGATGGAAAATGTCGCTCTTTATCTTATTTCTGTTGTTTACCTCCTTGATTGCCACATCACTGTTGCTCCATTATGGATTTGATTTATTCAGTTTGATTCCGCAGGGAACGGATAAGGGCATCACGGAAAAAGAGCATTTCTCCATTGATTATACCTTTTTCTTGAATTTGGCCTTTGTGGCGCTGTCGGGATTGATGCTCTACTTTGGCTTCTTTACATGGAAAAGTGTAAAACACCATAAGGAAATGGCGCCAAAAAGTCCGTTGATGGAAAAAATATTGAAATGGATAGCGATGGTTTGTTATGTATGGTTGGCCGTTGGGATTGTATTAAAATTTATGGGGTAACGAATTGTCCTCATTGCGATTAAGAAGGCAAACAAAAAAGATGTCTCGACTGCGCTCGACATGACAGTACTCCAAAAAATTCGTGCACGTTCGGGAAATTCGTATCAAACCGTAAAACAGTTTGGGGAAAGCTCCAATAAAGTAGATGTCACTACTACGAAAGCAGGAATCCAAAAACAAAATGGATTCCGCATCCGGTCCGGAATGACCAAAACTATGTGATGGTCATTTCGATATGAGGAACGAAGTGAGGATTGAGAAATCAAAAAAATAGATGTCTCGACTGCGCTCGACATGACAGTACTCCAAAAAAATCGTGCACGTTCGAGCAATTCGTATCAAACCGTAAAAAAAACGATTATATCTCAACTCTACCACAACCAAACCAATTTTATTGTTCAAAACTTGTTTGAGCCCCACCGTAACTTTTGCTTTTAAAGGATATTTCGACGAACTTCGGCACCTATAAAAACTCAACCCTTTGAAAACAACCAAAATCATCCTTCCTTTGTTATTCGTGCTCTTGCTGAGCTGCAAAACCGAAGAGAAAGAGAACGCCACAGAAACCTCGACCACAACTCAAAATTTCACCTCCAACGATTATCAAGACCTAGTGGCCTTGTTCAAGGAATGGAGAACCTTCGAAAATCCTCCGATGTTGGATGGAGCTCCCGATTACACCGCAGCAACCTTTGAAGAACGCTGGCCAAGATTCAAGGAACTGCAATCAAAACTACAGGCTATCGACACCACCAATTGGTCCGTTGAAAACCAAGTGGATTGGATGATCGTGTGGGCCGAAATGAACGGCTACGACTTCAACCATCGCATTTTACAGCCTTGGGTTCGTGATCCTGCATTCTACAAAGTGGTTTGGACCGCTAAAAGCGATGTGCCCGCACACGAGGGACCTACCAACCATGGGACTACGGAACTCTGGACCTATAATTTTCCTTTATCCACAGAAGAACGTACCAAGCTTCTGTCCGACTTAAAAGTGATTGCCCCGTTCTACACCCAAGCCAAGCAAAACTTGACAGGGAACGCTCGTGAGTTATGGGTCACAGGAATCCGAGACATCAAAAACCAGAGCGAAGTGCTTACCGAGTTAAAAGAAAACGATGCCGTTGCCAACGATGCCGAATTGGTTGCCGTAATCGACGAGGCCATTGCTTCCACCGACGACCTTGTTAGTTGGTTGGAGACCGAATCCGAGTCAAAAACCGGCCCTTCTGGCATTGGCAAGGACAATTACACTTGGTATATGCAAAATGTACACTTGGTGCCGTTGACTTGGGAAGATGAGGTAATGATCCTAAAACGGGAACTTGCCCGTGCATGGACCTCCTTAAAATTGGTGGAGCACAACAACAGGAACCTGCCGGAACTGGTGGATGCCGACTCCCCGGAAGCTTATGATAAAATGGCCGATGCATCCGCTAAAAGCCTGATAAACTTTTTGGAGCAGCAGGACATTGTTACTGTAAAACCGTATTTTGACCCTGCCCTACGCGAGCATTTAGGGGAATTTATCCCCAAGGAAAAACGTAATTTCTTCGCCATCGGGGAGCATTACGATGCCAGACCCCTCTACTCCCATTTTTACCATTGGTTTGAACTGGCTCGTATGGATCAGGAACCCCACCAAAGTGAAATACGGAAAGGCCCGTTGTTGTACAACATTTGGGATTCCCGGAACGAAGGGACCGCCACGGCCGTGGAAGAAATGTTTATGCAGGCCGGTCTGTACCACGATAGCCCACGGACCAAGGAAATCGTGTACATTATGATCGCACAGCGTGCGGCCAGAGGTTTGGGCTCATTGTACGCCCACGCCAATGAAATGACCATGGAAGAGGCCGGAGGCATCCACAGCGAATACACCCCGCGTGGTTGGATGAAGACCGAAAAGGAACTGCTTATTTTTGAGCAACACCTCTATTTGCGCCAACCGGGGTATGGGTCTAGCTATATTACGGGTAAATATTTGTTGGAAGCCGCCTTGGCCGATTATGCCCGACTGCAAGAACTGGAGGGCGAACCCTTTACCCCAAAGGACTTTTTTGATACGTTGAACAGTATCGGAAACATCCCTATTTCGTTGGGACATTGGCAAATGACGGGCTCCAATGCGCATTTAAAGATAATTACAGAGTAAACGCAGTGTAAAACAAAAGGAAAGAGGGCCGTAAAAGGCCCTCCCACCCTTAACCGTTCACCTTTCAACCCTTCACCCTTCACCCCCATCACCAATAATCCGCTCAATACACTCCCACAGGACTTTTATACTGTAGAGTGCATCTTTTTCCGCCTCATCCAATGGTTCGGAGGAATGGTACACCGTAATATTGTGCAGCAGTTTTAGGGATTGTACCAAATCGGGGCCATCCAAGGCATCGGCGTAGCCCAGCAATTGGATTTGTGCAGGGCTTAGCATTTGGGAAATTTTTGAAGCGCTTTGCGCATTGGCGCTACTGCAATGTGGGCAGCTTTTTTGACCATCTTGTGTTGACATAAGTAAGTAGGTTATTAATGAAACAAAAAGGGAAGGTCACCGTCAACACATTCCAAGCAATGCTCAGATAGGTCTCGGGACTTGCACCCGTATGCCTTCCCAGTTTTTTCTGTTTAAACCGATTTTGAAATTTTCGCATTGCGAGATTATTAAAATGTGTTGACACTTCAAATATACATTTTATCCCGAAACCGAAAACAGGGTCTGGTTGATAACTTTTTTACAACTAGCTAAATTAACTTATTGATTTTGAGGGAAATTTCGGTGAAATTAGCTTTTGGATGATTGGAATTGAATAACTCAATTCAAAATAATGGATGATCCAATACATCGATTATATGCCATATTGGGTGTATATGGATGTATTTTATGCTTATATAAACAAGTTAGTGGGCATTGTAAGATGACTCCGAACGCAATTCCAAACAAAAAATATGGACAAAACAACAAAAGAAATATTGTGGAATCAATTCGGAGCAAGTATTGATATGCTTATCAATGTGGTTTCAAATTGCCCTGACAACTATTTTGAACAAAATCCGAGATTTTATTATATCGCTTTTCACAGCACAATATTTCTTGATTACTATCTGACAATTCCGCCAAACGATTTCTTGCCTTTACTTGCCTTTACTCAAAAAAAACTGAAGGACAGACCAAAAGAGTCTATTGATGATTTAATTCCCAACAAAATTTACGGTAAACAAGAAATCGTGGACTATCTCAAACAAAGTCGTGAGAAATGTAGACTTCTTATTGAAAACTTGACGTTAGAAAATCAAAACGAAAGATTTAAAGAAGGAGACGAACCGAATGATATGAATTATCCTATTTTGGAAATTTTACTTTATAATATGCGACATACCCAACATCATACAGCACAATTGTATATGCTATTAAGGCAAGACATTGACAAACATATGGAATGGTCATTTAGAGCGGGCGATATAAAACAAAACTGAAGAAATGAAAACAACGACCCGCTAACACTGTATATGCGATAATGCTCCCTAAGCGGTCGCACTACGCATATACCAACCGTTGTGTGTAATTTGAAAAAATGGCAGATAGACACCTAAATAAAAATTATAAATAATTGTTTACAGTAGAACAGATTGAATCTGCACACGGAAAAGTTAAATCAGGAGCTGATTTTCCTAACTATATTCAAGAAATCAAGGAAATAGGAGTCTTGGCCTTTGAAACTTGGGTTTTCGACAGTCATACAAAATATTTTGGAAAGAATGGATTTGAAACCAAATCTAAACCCAAATACAAGAATTTAAAAATTGCAGACATTTCTGATAAAGATACGTTCAGAAAATATTTGAAAATTCACCAAAAAGGAGAAACCGATTATTTAACATTTTGCAATCATTGTGCAGAAACAGGAATCGAAAAATGGAATGTGGATCTTGAGAAAATGACTTGCACTTACTATGATAAATCTGGAAATGAAATTTTAGTAGAACTTGTACCGACTGTATAGAAAAACGAACAGTCAACAATAGCCATAAGTAATTGCTTAGTTCTCGCCTACCTTTCGATAAGCTTAGGACAGCCAGGCAGGTTAATCGCTAAACTACATAACTAATTACATACTAGACTGTTACATAAAATTGAAAGACACACTTTGAAAAAAATGACTAAAACAGAACTAAGACCATTTTGGGGAGGGCTATTCAAATTCAACTGGAAATTTGGACTTTTTTTAATTGCATTGGTCTGTATTCCAAGATTTATTTTGGTCTTACAAGCAAATCAAAGTGGAAATTATGGACCTATAGGTGCAATAATGTTTGTTTCCGCAGTAGTTCCGTTCATCTTTCTGAACAAATACGGACGGAAAAAAATCGGAATTAGAGGAACTGGAAAAATTGGGGGATTAATACTATCATTAATCATTGGAATTGCTTTTAGCCTTTTGCTCTACATTATCGGAATTGAATTGTATGGAAATTCTTTTCAGAATTGGTATGAGTACATAGCGAAATCCTACAATATTCCAAAAGGAATATCGGGGAACAACAAACTTATAATTTTCGCTATAATGGCATCCACGGGTATGATTTTTAGTCCTGTGGGAGAAGAATTATTCTTTAGAGGAATAGTGCACGGCAGTTTTGCAAAATCAATTGGAGATAAAAAAGCTTCTGTTGTGGACAGTTTGGCTTTTGCCACAACACATATTGCGCATTTCGGATTAGTGTTTGTTAATGGTATTTGGAGCTTTTATCCTATTCCGACAATAATTTGGGTAATAGGTATGTTTTTGGTAAGCGTTCTATTCTTCAGAATGAAAAAACTAACCGGTTCATTGTTGGGAGCGATATGTTGCCACGCAGGTTTTAACTTAGGAATGATTTATAGCATATTTTACTTGCTCTAAAATGAAAGTAATAAATAACAAAAGCCGCTAACATTGTATGACCGCAATTACGGTGGATTCGACTACCCTTCGACAAGCTCAGGACGGGCTTCTGAAAATCCTTGTTAGAATTTATGAATGAATTATTGAAACCATTTCTTTTAAATGATGAGTTCATTTTCAATGGAACAATTGACCAGTTAAACGAAAAAATACGTTTTCAGAACAACAAAAAGTTCAGAACCGATTGGATTCAATACAATGAATTCAAATTCTTTTCAAAATGGTCATTCGGAACCCTAGTCATCACAGGAATACCCAATGCTTTTGATGGAATAAAAGGGTATGCTAACCTGCAACAAATCGGAGAGAACAAGACCAAAGTTGAATTGAGAACGAAAGTGAGAATCGAACTTTATATTTTTCTTGTTTTCATAATATTCATTTGTGTCATTGGATTTATTGCCGACTCAGATTTCCCTAGTTGGATTTTAATACTAATCCCGTCTGGCCTTTTGTGGTTTTGGTTTGTTTATCGGGTTCAAGAAAGAATATTATTTAACCAATTAAAGAATTATTTAGTAAGTAAATAAAACGTGCTACCACACTGATTTTAATCTATTACCCTACTCCCCTAAACCAAATTCCCTACTTTTAAGAAAAGACGTGTAATGAAGATTGAGCATATCGCCATTTGGACTTCGGATCTAGAAAAAATGAAAGACTTTTATCTGCGCTTTTTCGAACTGGAATCCAACGAAAAATATTACAATCCAAAGAAAAAATTCAGTTCCTATTTCCTCTCCTTTCAAAAAGGAGCTCGCATCGAATTAATGCACAGGCCCGATATTTCAGAATTCATGGATAATAGGGATGCCCAACTTGGCCTCACCCATTTTGCCATATCCGTGGGTTCAAAAGAAAAAGTGGATGCCCTTACCGAAACCATCCGCAAAAATGGATTTAAAGTAATTGGAGAACCTAGAACCACCGGAGATGGATATTATGAAAGTGTTATTGCCGACCCCGAAGGAAATTGGATTGAATTAACGGAGTAAACTTCCGATTGAGAAATCCAGATTTCTCACACTCGCAAAGCTCGGTTCGAAATGACGGTATTAAAATTCGCACCATTCGTATCGTCCCGTTAACCTTTTGATGGCAAAGCTATGTATCTTTGTGGAAAAGAAATTGGCTTTCCACTTCTTAGGGAATGACTGCATTATGGAAAATAAAAAAATAATCTTGTTCGATGGTGTTTGCAATCTGTGCAACAGTTCGGTCCAGTTTGTTATCAAACGGGACAAAAAAGATATATTCCGCTATGCTGCATTGCAAAGTGAAATCGGCCAAGAATTGGTCAACCAACGTCAAATAGACACCAGTAAGGTGGATTCCATCATCTTGATTGAACCGGGTGTGGCCTACTACACCAAATCGGATGCTGCTTTGGAAATAGCACAGGATTTAGGAGGCTTATGGAAATTTACTGCCGTTTTTACATGGATTCCCACATCAATAAGAAATAGCATCTATGATTTTGTGGCCAAAAACCGCTACAAATGGTTTGGAAAACAAGAGTCTTGCATGATTCCTACGCCCGAGTTAAAGGCCAAGTTTTTGGACTGACTCATCTAAACCCGACTTTCCCTAAGTCAATCGGCCCATTCACACCATTGTTGGTTTTAATTGGAATATGTGAATCATAGGTTTGGGTAAACAATTAAATATCCGACCCTTATGAAAAATACAGTCATCCTATTTTTGTTGGCTCCCTTGTTTTTAATTGCCAACGCAACGAAAACCCCTTCCAAGATCAAGGAGGTCACTGTCTACCTGAATGGGGCACAGATTACCCGAACAGCCTCTTGTCTGCTCCAAGAGGGTTCCAACGAAGTAATATTTACTGGACTGTCCCATAAAATTGATGAAAGTAGCATTCAAATCTCCGGTTTGGGTTCCGTTTCCATTTTATCCATTGCCTACAACATTAATTATCTTGAAAAATCCGAAAGCAATCCAAAAATCAAAGAATGGGAAAACCAAATTAAAGCATTGGAAGAAGAAATCTCGTTGTTAAAGAACACCATTGCTGGTCTGGAAGAGGAAGAAAAGGTAATCACCTCCAATCGAATCGTAAACGGTGATAGCCAAGTATTGGATTTAGAGCGTATGAAACAAATTGGTGCCTACTACCGAGAAAGGATCACGGAAATCAAAAACGAGATATTCAAGACCAATCTGAATATTAACACATACAATCTTGAAATCAATGATTTGCGACAACAATTGGCCGAAGCCAATAATGGCAGCCAAACTCCCCAAGGAGAAATCACCATCACTTTTGATGCGCCTATTACCACAACTTTGAATGCTACGCTATCCTACTTGGTAAAAGATGCGGGATGGGTACCCAATTACGACATTAAATCCTCTGGTTTGAATGCTCCTATTTCCTTGGCATATAAAGGCAATGTGTATCAAAATACGGGTCAGGATTGGAAGAACGTCAAAATTTCTCTCTCCACGGGAAATCCCCAGTATAACATTAGCAAACCCACTATTGACGCACATTATTTGAACTTTGTAAGCGCGTATGATAAAAGAAAGGTTGCAACTACAAGTAAAAAGGGCTATGCTTTTAATCCTTATGTTAAAAAGGTCACAGGAACTGTTACGGACGAATCCGGTGCTCCCCTCCCCGGTGTCAATATTGTGGTCAAAGGAACCTCTATGGGCACCTCTTCGGATTTTGACGGAAATTATACGTTGGAGGTACCTTCCGGGAAAGAATTGACCTATTCCTACATTGGGATGCACATGCAAGAATTGCCCATATACTCCTCCATTATGAACGTGCGTATGGAAGAAGATGCGCAAAGATTGGAAGAAGTGGTTGTAACCGGATACGGCACGGCAGCAGTTGGTTCGGTTTCCCCTGAAAGAACCTTAAATGGTCGTGTAGCTGGCGTTTCCATCAGAGGTGCGTCATCCATTGACAGTACACCAGAACCCTTATACATTATTGATGGAGTTCCTATTGATAATTTTACCGAAGGTGATTTGGACGAGAACGAAATCCAGGACATTGAAGTCTTAAAAGGCACTAATGCCTCCTCCATTTATGGAAACCGGAGTGCCAATGGCGTTGTTGTGATAACCACCAAGAAAAGTCAAATGCAGGAAGGAGCAACCAAAACAGAATTCGCCATAAAAAAGCCGTACACTATTTTGGCAAATGGGGATATAACGGCCATTGAGGTGAATACATTTAAAATGACGGCCACTTATGAATACTTTGCCGCTCCCGTTCTAAATGATAATGTTTATCTCACCGCAAGTTTCAAGGATTGGGAACAACATCAACTTTTACCGGGAGAAGCCAATATCTACTTTGAGGGAACCTATGCCGGTAAAACGGTTATAGACCCATATACCACGAAAAAAGAAATGATTCTATCCTTGGGCATTGAGCACAATATTTCCGTAACAAGGCAACAGGACCGAAATTTTAAAAGTAAACCGTTTGTTGGCAGCAACCGAATAGTAAATCGTACATATGTTTTGGAAGTTAAAAACAATAAAAACATCCCCATTAATCTGAAGCTGATGGACCGCATACCAAAATCCCAAAATAAAGAAATTAAAGTGGATGATCTTAGTACCAACAATGCCGAATACGACGAAAGCAAAGGCTTGTTAACGTGGAACATGACACTCGGGCCCAAATCCGTACAGAAAGAAAACTTCTCTTTTCAAGTGAAATTCCCAAAAGGAAGACATATCTCGCTCTAAAACAAAAACAAAAAAGACCTCTTTTAAAAGAGGTCTTTTTTTTATTTACAGATTTCTAAATCTATACTATTGTTCTTTGTTATAATTATCGTCCCAGTTCTTCACTTTCGGCTCGCCCAATTTACCTACTGATTTTGCCACGACCATCGATACGGTCGCATCCCCGGAAACATTTACCACGGTACGGCACATATCCAAAGGCCTATCTACCGCAAAAATAAGTGCCAGACCCGCTTCTGGAATTCCTGCTTGGGCCAATACGATTACCAACATTACCATTCCCGCACCGGGAACCGCAGCACTACCAATGGATGCCAGCGTAGCCGTTACAATAATTCCAAGTTGTGCGGAAAGGCTAAGCTCCATACCAAATGCCTGTGCGATAAAAACAGCGGCAACAGCTTGGTACAAACTGGTTCCGTCCATATTAATGGTAGCACCTATGGGCAGCACAAAACTGGTAACCTCTTCCTCTACTCCCAAATGCTCCTCGACCCTTTCCATGGTCACGGGCAAGGTCGCCGCACTGGAACTCGTAGAAAATGCCAATAATTGTGCAGGAGACATTCCTCTCATAAAAAAGGCAGGGCTTCTTTTTGTAAAAACCCAAGCAATCAAGAGGTAAACACATAACATTAAGGCCAGACCAAGCACCACACAGAAGGAATACCAAGCCAACGCCTTGAACAAGTCCAAACTTGGCGATTCCACTACAAGTGCAGCCAACAAGGCAAACACACCGTAGGGAGCGGCCAACATGATGATATCTATCAATTTGAGAATGACCTCATTAAAGCCATCAAAGAATTTTTTGACCGGTTTTGCGGTTTTTTCGGGAATCAAAATCAAACCTATTCCAAAGAAAATAGCGAAGAAAATGACCTGAAGCATGTTACCGTTATCGCTCGCAGCCTTGAATATGTTGCTAGGCACCAAATCTTCCAAAGCCTGCAAAGGTCCCGCTTCCTTCTGTTTATCAGCGGCAGTCTTTATATTATCCGCATCGCCTTTATAGTTTTCGACCAATTCATTCCGGGTATCTTCGGAAATGGAACTTCCCGGTTTGATCGTATTTACTACCAATAAACCTATCGTAACCGCAATAACCGTGGTGATAATATAAATGCCAATGGTCCTACCCCCCATTTTGGATAGCTTGGAGATATCCTTTAAATCTGAAACCCCTTTGATCAATGAAGCCAGAATCAAGGGCACTGCAATTAATTTTAAGGAGTTGATGAAAATATTTCCGAACGGCTTTACCCAATCTGATACAATCTTTGGGCCCCATTCAAATTGAACCATCAATAGCGCGAACAAAACACCTGCTGCCATTCCAATTAGGATCTGCCAGTGTAATTCCAGTTTCTTCATAAAGAGTTAAGTTAGGGACGGAAAGATACTTTATTGAATGGAAACGTCCTAACCTCTACCTAGATTTTGTTGGTCCGGGCCAAAAGTGAATAATCTGCCAGTACCAGTGCGGCCATGGCCTCCACGATGGGAACTGCTCTTGGGACAACACATGGGTCGTGCCTTCCCTTGCCTTGAGTGGTCACTTTTTCGCCCTCTTTGTTGATGGTTTCATATGATTGTAGTACGGTCGCCACTGGTTTAAAGGCAACATTGAAATAAATATCCATACCATTGCTGATACCGCCTTGGATGCCTCCACTTCTATTGGTTTTGGTGGTACCGTCCGTATTGAATGCATCATTGTGTTCGCTGCCCTTCATGGCCACTCCGGCAAAGCCGCTTCCGTATTCAAAACCTTTTACAGCGTTTATGGATAACATGGCCTCTCCCAATCGGGCATGCAACTTGTCAAAAACAGGCTCGCCAAGACCAATTGGTACATTTTGGACAACACAAGTGACAACTCCCCCAATGGTATCCCCTTCTTTTTTGATGGACTTGATGTAATCCTCCATTTTCTGGGCCATTTCGGTATCGGGACAACGAACGGCATTGGATTCAATTTTGGAAAAGTCCAATTCTTGGTAGGGCTTGTCCAATTTCATCTCTCCAACTTGGGAGACAAAGGCGTTTATCTGGATGTCGCTTAAAAATTGTTTGGCAATGGCTCCAGCCACTACCCTACTGGCCGTTTCACGGGCCGAGCTTCTTCCACCACCACGGTAGTCACGAAAACCATATTTTTGATCGTACACGTAATCTGCATGCGATGGACGGTACGAATCTTTGATATGTGAATAATCTTTCGACTTTTGATTGGTGTTGTGAATGGCAAAACCTATCGGCGTACCAGTGGTCTTACCCTCGAATATTCCAGAGTAAATTTCAACGGTATCAGGCTCTTTTCTTTGAGTGACAATAGCAGATTGTCCGGGTTTTCTTCTGTTCAATTCTTCTTGAATCTTATCCAAATCCAATGTAATTCCTGCAGGACACCCATCAATGATGCCCCCCAAAGCTTTTCCGTGAGATTCACCAAAAGTGGTGAGCTTAAAAAGTTGTCCAAAAGAATTTCCTGCCATTCGGTATAAAAATTATATCGCCATCAAAGGTAGATGTTACAAAGCTAATTCAAAAACAGGGGTTTGACTTAATGTTATTGTAACATAATTCATCTTAAGGTGATATTATTTTAACAATATCCTCATGAATTAATGATTTGGATTTGATTTCTATTTTATTCCTACCGTTTTATTTTGTACTAAACCCTATACAATTGAAAAAAAGGAAGATAGAATTGGCGGTTATCTCAGATGTTCACCTGGGAACCTATGGCTGCCATGCCGATGAACTCATAACATATCTCAATAGCATACAGCCGAAGAAGCTGATTTTGAACGGGGATATCATTGATATTTGGCAGTTTAGCAAACGTTATTTCCCTCCTTCCCATCTTAAGGTGCTCAGGAAGATCATAGGAATGGCGTCCAAAGGAGTTGAAGTTTACTATATCACTGGTAATCATGATGAAATGCTCCGTAAGTTCAGTAATACTTCAATGGGTAATTTTAAGGTGATGGATAAGTTGGTACTCAATTTAGATGGCAAAAAAGCATGGATTTTCCATGGGGATGTATTCGATGTTTCTATTCAAAATGCAAAATGGCTGGCCAAGTTGGGCGGCTATGGCTACGACCTTCTTATTTTGATCAATAGCTTCTTGAACTGGTGCTTGGCAAAAATGGGCCGCGAAAAATATTCCTTGTCAAAAAAAATCAAAAATAGCGTCAAGGGAGCCGTCAAATACATCAACAACTTTGAAAAAACCGCTGCAGATCTTGCTATAGAAAATGAGTATGATTATGTGGTGTGCGGCCATATCCATCAACCTAAAAAAGAAGTGTACGAGAATAAATATGGTAGTTGCACCTATCTAAATTCAGGAGATTGGGTGGAAAACTTGACCGCTCTTGAATATTCTTTCAAACGATGGAAAATATATCATTACAACCATGATAGGCTTTCCCCATTTTTTATGGATGAGGACCTCAAGGAAATGGACATGAACGACCTTATCGCTTCCATTACCGACAAGGAAGTGAATATTCAAGATGTCACGGAAGAACACCTAAGCGAAAAGAAAGAAGAGAATATAGAGACTGATTTCTTAGATGACAAGGGCCTGTCTCAAGATTGAAACGGGGTGTTGCGCCTCCCTTTTCGTCCCATCTTTTATTTGATGCCTACAACTGGTTCCATTCGCCGCGATCAACGTATCCTCTGAACTCTTCTTCACCGCAGGGAACAGTTTTAACCCGCCAACCTGCATACTGACCTCATAATGTTCCTTCTCGTACCCGAACGAACCCGCCATACCACAGCAGCCTGATGGGATGATGGTCACTTTGTAGTTTTTCGGTAGATTCAGGATATCAAACGTCACTTTTTGATTGCTCAGTGCTTTCTGATGGCAATGTCCATGAATTTTGATGGTCTTTTCCTCTTTGGTAAAGCTATCTGAAGAAATCTCTCCTGCCACAATCTCAGCAGCCAAAAATTCCTCGATCAAAAATGATTGTGAGGACAACTTTTTTAATTGTCCCTTATCATCGTGCAAACGCTGGTATTCGTCCCTAAAAGAAAGAATGGCCGAAGGCTCTAGCCCCACAATGGGTGTCCCGGCATCCAAAATATCCTTTAGGTTTTCCATATTCTTCTGCACCAACTTTTTGGCCTGTTTCAAAAATCCTTTGGATAAATAGGTCCTGCCACTTTCTCCATAGAACAGTTCCACATCGTAACCGAGCTTGCACAAAAGTTCGATGGCATCTTTACCAACTTGAATATCCAAATACTTAACGAACTCATCAATATAGAGAACAACAGGTCGTTTGGAAACTTCCTTTAGCTGGCCAAGGTTAGCTTTAAGATGCTCTTCAAAGTTGAAACGACCTACTTTGGGCAAATTTCTTTCAGGAGCCACGCCAACAGCCTTTTTGAGCATACCACCCATAACTTTGGACTCGTACATCCAGTTGGTTATACCCGAAACCTTACTACCCAAGGCGTTTAATTGGGTGTTGTGAGCGAATAATTTACTACGTAGCGAGTATCCGTTGGCTTCTTGATAGTTGTACAGGAATTCAGCTTTTAAAGCCGAAACATCCACGTTACTGGGGCATTCGCTGGCACAGGCCTTACAGCTCAAACAAAGGTCGAATGCAGATTTGAGCTCCTCATGGTCGAACCTATTGGTTTTGTCCGAGTTCGTTAAAAATTCCCGTAACGCGTTGGCCCTGGCCCGAGTAGTGTCTTTCTCATCTTTGGTAGCTTGGTAACTTGGGCACATACCCCCGTTCATATGGTGACTTTTTCTACAGTCACCACTACCATTACATTTTTCAGCGGCTTTTAAAATTCCTTCGCTATCGGAGAAGTCCATTACGGTCTTCACTTCGGGTTCCTTCCTATCGATTTCATAACGAAGTGATTCGTCCATTGGATAGGCATCCACGATTTTCCCAGGATTTAGAATCGAGTTAGGGTCAAAAAGGGCTTTTACTCTTTTCAGTAGCTCATAATTCGCCTCTCCGATCATTAACGGGATAAATTCTGCACGAACAATTCCATCCCCGTGTTCCCCACTAAAACTACCGTTATATTTTTTAGTCAATTTGGCCACATCTGTGGTAATGCTTCGGAAAAGCACTACATCCTCGGATTTTTTAAGATTCAATATAGGCCTTAAATGGAGTTCACCTGCACCGGCATGGGCATAGTAAACTGCATCTTGGTTGTACCCTTTCATAATTAAAGAGAACTCCGCTATAAAATCTTTCAGGTCTTCCAGCGCCACGGCGGTATCCTCTATACACGCCACCGCTTTTTTATCTCCGACCATATTACCCAAAAGACCAAGACCTGCTTTACGCAACTCTATGGCCTTGTTTATGTCGTCTCCATATAAAATTGGGTTGGCGTAGCTCAATCCAGACTTTTCTATAGTTTTTAACAGTGACCTCAATTGTTTCTCAAGGTCTTCCTCGGTATCCGCTTTCACCTCCAGCATCAAAATTCCGGCAGGATCGCCCTCCACAAAAAAACGGTTGGCCAGCTGAGCGCGGTTATTTTTGGTACAATCCAAAATTACCTTGTCCATCATCTCGCACAAATGCAGATTGTGCTGCATTACAGGGGCGACATCGGTCAAGCAATCTTCCAAAGTTTTGTAGTGTGTGGCAACCATTGCAGCGAATTGTGGAGGTAAATCATCCAACTGGAGGGTTATTTCCGTGGTAAAGGCCAATGTGCCCTCACTACCGGACAACAACTTACACAGATTAAAATCGGCTGTATTCTCTCCAAAAACATTGTTATACAACAATTCATCTACTGCGTAGCCTGTATTTCTTCTGTGAATGCTAGGTTTTGGGAACTCCTCTTTAATGTTGTTCTGTATGTCTGGATTGGAAAGTTCTTCGTAAAGTTTTCTATAGATTGTTGCTTCCAAGGAGCTTCCTTCCTTCTTCTTTTCAAATTCTTCTTTGGAAATATCCGAGAAAAATGCGTCACTGCCATCGGACAAAACGCATTGCATGGAGATAATCTTGTCCCTAGTAACCCCATATTGAATAGAAGTTGTCCCGGACGAATTATTTCCTACCATTCCACCGATCATACAACGGTTGGAAGTGGAGGTATTGGGGCCAAAAAAGAGACCAAATGGTTTTAAATACTGATTGAGTTCATCGCGGACCACCCCAGGCTGAACGGTAACCTGCTTTTTATCCTTGTCCAAACTGACAATTTTGGTAAAATAACGACTGATATCCACCACAATCCCTTCACCAACACATTGTCCTGCCAAAGAAGTTCCAGCGGTTCGAGGTATTAACCCAACTTTATTTTTGCCGGCAAAATCCAACAAAATCTTAAGGTCTTCTGTATGTTTTGGATATGCAACTGCTATTGGCAATTTACGATATACAGAAGCATCCGTGGCATAAATCGCTTTGCTCAAATCGTCGAACAACAACTCACCTTTCAGATGTGCAGAAAGGTCTTTTAACAAATTTTTATTCAATTTGGAATACTTTTTGGGAACTAAAACGGTTTTTCAAACGTAAATCTAACACAAAACTATCTCTAATTTTTAACTTAAAAGAGAAACTCATGAAGATTACCACATTATTTGCCGCTGTTATGTTATTTGCAACAGCTAGCGTAAGCGCTCAAAGTATTTCCGAACACGCCTTGGGGCTACGATTGGGAGACAGCGATGGCTTTGGGGCCGAAATTTCGTACCAAAATGCTCTTGGAGCCAATAACAGGTTGGAAGTTGACCTAGGCTGGAGGGACAATAGAAACTTCGACGCCTTTAAACTTGCCGGACTTTACCAATGGGTATTTCCTTTAGACGGTAATTTTAACTGGTACGTTGGTGCCGGTGGTGGATTGGGAAGCGTTGACTTTGAAGATCCCATTTTTGACGACGATGAAGGACTATTCATTTTTGGAGCCGGTGATATTGGTATTGAATACAATTTCAATATCCCTTTACTGTTATCATTGGACTTTAGACCTGAAGTAGGGCTTGTGGGCTATGATGGCTTCGATAATGATTTTGATTTTGATATCGCATTAGGTATCAGATATCAATTTTAATATAGAACACATGTAAAAAAACCCTTGGCCAATAAAAGCCAAGGGTTTTTTTTTGCCATAAACATTGAATACCTTAGCAACTTAAACATTCTGAAATGAAAAGACTTTTAGCAATATCCTTGGGAGTTTTGTTTTTATCATCATGTAATTCAGACCCTAAAGGATACACATTGAGCGGTACCATTACCGGTGAGCCCGAAAATGGCACCCAAATATTTTTAAAGACCACAGATTCCATCAATCAATTGATTGATATAGACACTACAACCGTAGAGAATGGCCTGTTCAGTTTTAGTGGAAATCAGTCCGAACCTAAAATGCACTATTTATTTGTGGATAAAGTTCGAGGAAATATACCGGTAATTCTGGAAAACGGCACTATAGAAGTGGAGTTTCCAAAAGATAGCATTGACCACGCAAAATTAAAGGGTACGGAGCAAAATGAGTTGTTCATGGACTTTTTGGAAGAATCCCGCAAACTGTCCGAAAGAGCAAGGTCTATGCAAAACGATATGCGAATGGCGGCCCAGCAACAAGATACGGCCACAGTTACCGCTCTGCGTGAAGAATTCATCGAATTCCAAGAAGATGCCAAGAACTTTAATATCGATTTTGCAAAAAACAATCCGAATGCATTTGTCTCCGTATTGGTTATAGGTAATCTTTTGGCCACGAAAGCAGTACCTGTTGATGAAATCAAATCAATGTTTGAGGGTCTTACCCCCGAAATGAAGCAAACAGAACCAGCGAAGAAGATTGCGGAGCAATTAGAGAATTTAAAGTCGACCGAAATCGGGGCGGTTGCCCCAGATTTCTCGGCCCCTACCCCATCTGGCGATGTTTTGGCGCTCAGCGATGTGACCAGCAAGGCAAAACTTACGTTGGTAGATTTTTGGGCCGGTTGGTGCAGACCTTGTCGTGCCGAGAACCCGAACATTGTATCGGTTTACAAAAAATACCACGACAAAGGTTTTGACGTATTGGGCGTTTCTTTGGACAACAAAGAAGATTTATGGAAAAATGCCATTGCATCCGATGGATTGGAATGGAACCATATTTCCAACCTACAACGTTTCCAAGACCCAATCGCTCGTCTATACAATATTAACGCAATACCTGCCGCATTCTTATTGGACGAAAACGGGGTTATTGTAGCTAGGGATTTAAGAGGTCCTGCTCTCGAAGAAAAAGTAGCCGAAATACTTGGAAAGAGCTAAACAGTAAAATATATTTTGATGAAAGAAGGTCTTGATGGTTTCAAGGCCTTTTTTATTGCCCTATAGTTTGCCCATTTTATCCAACACAAAAAGAATAATGATAGGAATGGCAAGTAAAATTACAATCAAAGTATCCGTTACAAACAACCCTGGCATAAACAATAATGTGGTAGCGTACCCGCCTATCGCCCCACCAAAGTGGGCGGTATGACCGATATTGCCCATTCTACTTTTCATGCCCCAAATGGAATACAATAAATAAGCGATACCCAACACATAGGCCGGTAACGGAATCGGTATAAACATAATACCCAATTGCATATCCGGATTCAACAATATGGCCGCATAGAGAACGCCCATTACTGCCCCACTTGCTCCCACAGCACTGTAATACGGTTCATCTTTATGAAAAACCAGGGCCAAGAGACTTCCTGCAATCAAACTCACCAAATAAATGATCAAAAATTTTATGGAGCCGAACCAACTTATCACCACAGGGGCGAAAAAATATAGGGTAAACATGTTCAAGAACAAGTGGGAAATGTCAACATGTAAAAAACCAGAAGTCAACATTCGTTCCTTTTGTCCCGCTTGTATGGCACTGATACTGAATTTATATCTATCAAAGAATGTGTTATTGTTGAATCCGCGAAGAGAAACCAGAACATTGGCGGCCATAATAGCAATGGTAGCGATATGTAAATTGAGCATGTAAATAAAGGTTTGGGTTCAAATATAGCTATATTTGCAGACAAGAATAGTCTATGCAGCTGGTAGTTTATATCCTTGTTTATCCTTTGCTCTGGTTGATTTCCAGACTTCCCTTTAAAGTCATTTATTTTATTTCGGATGGTGTTCATGTGCTTTTGTACCATATCATCGGATACCGTAAAAAAGTAGTACGGAATAACTTGGCCCTCGTTTTTCCCGAAAAAACCAAGGAGGAGCGATTATTGATAGAAAAAAAATTCTTCAGGCACATGTGCGACATCTTTTTAGAGATGATGAAGACCATGGGCATGAGCAAAAAAGAAATCCAAGAAAGGTTTACCGTAACCAATATGAAAATGCTCAACGACCTTGAGAAAAAAGGCATCAATACTATGCTGATGCTTCCCCATTACGCAAGCTGGGAGTGGGTGTTGTCCTTAAACCTTCAAATAATATCCAAAGGATACGGTATTTATCAAAAAGTGGAAAACAAATATTTTGATAAGTTAGTAAGGGACATACGGGGCAAATACAATACCGAACTAATATCCACTAGAGAATCCAGAAAAATACTGGAAGCCGCAAGGAAAAGTAAAGAACTGATGATGGTAGGCATCATCAGCGACCAGTCCCCTATGGTGGGCAGGGCCAAATATTGGACCGACTTTATGGGTATTGTCGTTCCCGCTCACGTTGGTGGCGAAGAAATCTGCAAAACGAACAACTTTGTACCAGTTTACCTCAAGGTTAAAAAACTAAAAAGGGGATATTACGAAGGCACCTTTAAAATCCTCACTGAAAATCCCCGCGAAGTTCCTGATTACGGTATAACGGATGCCTTTCTGCGGGAAACGGAAAAATCCATCAGGGAAGCTCCCGAATATTATTTCTGGACACACAAACGTTGGAAACACAAGGACAAAGTTCCAAAAGAGTTTCAACAAGAACCAACAGAATCAAGTAACGCTTAAAGTCCCGCTGCTTCTTTGATTTCACTTATGATTCTATCCGCCAAACCATCGGCTTCCTTCTGAGATTTAGCCTCGGTGTAAATTCGGATAATGGGCTCCGTATTAGATTTTCTAAGATGTACCCAATTTTCTGGGAAGTCAATCTTCACACCATCAATGGTCGACACCTCCTCATCTTTGTATTTGTGGTGCATGGCTTCCAAAAGAGCATCCACATTAAGATCAGCGGTGAGTTCGATTTTCTTTTTGCTCATGAAATAGCTTGGGTAGCTAGCTCTCAGTTCCGCAACCGTTCCTCCTCTTTCCGCCATCAGCATCAAGAATAAGGCAGTACCCACCAATGCATCCCTACCGTAATGGCTCTCTGGATAGATAATCCCACCATTTCCTTCCCCACCAATGATGGCGTTGTTTTCTTTCATTTTGGTCACCACGTTCACCTCTCCAACCGCTGCAGCTTCATAAGTCCCACCGTGTTTTTCGGTAACATCGCGCAATGCTCTTGAAGATGATAGGTTAGAAACCGTATTTCCTTTGGTTTTGGACAGCACATAATCGGCGCAGGCCACTAAAGTGTATTCTTCTCCAAACATTTGCCCATCGTTGCTGATAAAAGCCAAACGGTCCACATCTGGGTCCACCACAATACCAAAATCAGCTTTTTCTTCCACAACTTTTTTACAGATGTCGCCCAAATGTTCCTTTAAGGGCTCTGGGTTATGTGGAAAATGTCCCGTTGGGTCACAATAGAGTTTTACGACTTCCACCCCCAATTCTTCAAGCAGCTTGGGAATGGCAATACCTCCCGTGGAATTAACACCATCAACAACAACTTTGAAACCTGCTTTTTTAATGGTATCCGCATCTACCAAGGACAATTCCAACACTTCATCAATATGGATGTCGATATAGGAATCATTTTTAATGATCTCCCCCAAATCATCCACCTCGGCAAACTCAAAATCCTCTTTCTCCGCCAAGGCTAAAATCTTAGCACCTTGCTCCGCATCCAAAAACTCGCCTTTTTCATTCAGCAGTTTTAATGCATTCCATTGCTTGGGATTATGACTGGCCGTTAGAATGATACCACCATCTGCTTTTTCCAAAGGAACCGCAATTTCCACGGTCGGTGTGGTGGACAATCCCAAATCAATCACATCGATTCCAAGACCAACCAAGGTAGAGACCACTAAATTTTGGATCATCTCTCCAGATAATCTAGCGTCACGTCCAATTACGACTTTCAAATCATCCGTACCGGAATACGATTTTAACCATGTGCCATAAGCCGCGGCAAATTTAACCGCATCAACAGGTGTTAAGTTGTTGTTAGTTTGGCCTCCGATAGTGCCTCGTATTCCAGAAATTGATTTGATCAGTGTCATAATTGTTAAAAAAGTTTTTGCAAATATAATGGGGCATATCCGATTCCATGTTTTGAATTTGTAAATTTCGACAGAAAAGAAATTTGCCCCGATGAACTTCTTAGCGCATATCTACCTATCTTTTGATGATAAGGAAATCACTTTAGGGAATTTCTTTGCCGATCATATCCGTGGAAATAAGTTCAAGCACTTTCCCGACAAAATCCAGAAAGGCATTCTTCTCCACAGAGAAATAGACACATTTACCGATGCACACCCCACGGCAAGACAAAGCAGCAAACGCCTGCACAAAAACTACAGCCATTACAGCCGTGTGATCGTGGATATTTACTACGACCATTTTTTGGCCAAGAATTGGAGTGATTATTCTGATGTGCCTTTAGATGAATACGTTGAAAACTTCTATGATTTATTGGAGGACAACTATGATATCCTCCCCATGCCCACCAAACGGATGATGCCCTATATGATTGCGGACAATTGGCTGCTCAATTACGCCAATTTAGCAGGAATAGACCGCGTTCTAAATGGAATGAATAGACGAACCAAAAACAAGTCCCGAATGAACTTTGCTATTTTGGATCTTGAAGAACACTATACAGAGTTTGAAAATGAGTTCACCTCATTTTTTGAAGAATTGATTACCTTTTCCAACCAAAAATTTATTTCTCTATGCAAAGACTAATACTCCTTCTTCCCCTAATCCTTTTTGTCAATTGTAAGCAGAAACCAGCTGAACCTACTGGGCTGGTGGCCGAAAAAGCCATGGTCGTGTCAGCACGGGAAGAAGCGTCCCAACTGGCGGTTGACATCATGAAAAAAGGCGGAAATGCCTTTGATGCCATGGTAGCAACGGAACTCTCCCTCGTAGTCGCCTACCCTTTTGCGGGAAGCGTGGGCGGTGGCGGATTCATGGTCTACCGCAAGAACAACGGTGAGGTCGGAGGAATCGATTATCGTGAAAAAGCTCCGTTAGCCGCGCATAAAAACATGTATTTGGATTCCTTGGGGAATGTAATCCCTGGATTGAGCACCTCTGGAGGTACTGCCGTTGGAGTACCGGGAACGGTGGCAGGAGTGATTGAGGTCCATAAAAAATTCGGAAAGCTTCCCTTAAAAGAAATCATAGCGCCCATCATTGAACTGGCCAACAAAGGCGTGGTGGTAACCGAAAAACAGGCGGCCAGACTGGAAAATACCCGTGAACGCTTTATCGAGGCCAATGGCGATAGCACCAAATTTGCCCAGCCTTTTGCGGCAGGAGACACCATTAAATATCCTGCTTATGCCAAAACCCTTCAAAAAATCATGGAAGAAGGTCGTGATGGCTTCTACAAAGGCGAAGTGGCCCAAAAATTAGCTGCCTTTGTTCAAGAAAAAGGTGGTCTTATCACCGAAGAAGATTTGGAAAAGTACGAAGCCGTTTGGAGAGACCCCATTGTTTTCAACTACAAGGATATCAAAGTGATTTCCATGAGCCCTCCAAGTAGCGGCGGTGTTACTATCAATCAAATATTCAAGATGATGGAACCCTATAACGTTTCCAAGTTTGGGCATAATTCAACCAAAACCATTCAATTGTTTACGGAAGCTTCTCGAAGAGCCTATGCGGACAGGAACTTCTTTTTGGGAGACCCTGACTTTGTAGACATTCCTTACGATGTACTTTTGAGTGACGGGTACCTTCAAGATAGAATGGATAATTTTTCATTTGATAAGGCAACTCTTTCTTCTGAAGTGAGCCATGGCGAGGTAGAAATTATCGAAAGTGACCAAACCACCCATTTCTCTATCGTAGATAGCGAAGGTAATGCCGTTTCGGTCACATCAACCTTAAATGGAGGATACGGGTCCAAACTGTTCTGTGAAGAATTGGGCATCTTTCTGAACAATGAAATGGACGATTTCAGTGCCAAACCCGGTGTACCCAACATGTTTGGACTAATAGGTGCAGAAGCCAACAGTATTGCGCCCGAAAAACGAATGTTGAGCAGCATGACACCAACAATCGTGGAAAAAGATGGCAAACTGTATATGGTTGTTGGGACTCCTGGGGGTTCCACTATCATAACCGCGGTGGCACAGACCATTTTGAATGTTTATGAATTCAACTTGAGCATGCAAGAAGCTGTGAACGCACCAAGATTCCATCACCAATGGTTGCCCGATATGGTGATTTTTGAGCCGGAAGGGTTCTCGGAAGAGTTGATAGAAGAATTAAAATCAAAAGGGTATATCATCAATGAGGAGCGCACGCCCATTATCGGAAAAGTGGATGCCATTCGTGTGCTGCCCGATGGAAAACTGGAAGGCGGAGCCGATAAGCGCGGTGACGATGCCGCTGTTGGATATTAATACTATTCACTTTGGATGAAATTTGATATTGTAGTTTTGACGGACCACCGCTATGTGGCACCCAAAACAAGGACACCTTATATTGAAAATGTACTGCAAGAGGACCATTTGGTTTTGGAAGCTATGGAGAAGCAAGGCCTTAAAGTAGTGCGCAAGGCTTGGGACGACCCCGATTTTGATTGGTCTACTACCCAATATGCTCTCTTCAGAACCACATGGGATTACTTTGATCGATACACCGAGTTTTCCGAATGGCTGGAAAAAACTTCAAAGCGGACAAGGTTCATCAATTCCAAGGAACTCATTTATTGGAATATTGACAAACACTATTTGCAAGATTTATCAAAAGCTGGGGTAACTATTCCAAAAACAGTTTTTGTAGAGAAAGGTTCCACCACAACATTGTTGGAGTCCATCATAAAAGCAAAATCGGAACATGGTTTTATTGCCGACACTTACATTTTAAAACCATGTGTATCTGGAGCTGCCCGTCATACCTACAAAATAGCAGAGGATGGGGTCACTGATTACGAGTCCATCTTTCAAGAATTGGTGAAAAATGAGGCCATGATGCTCCAAGAATTTCAGTACAATATTGTTTCTGAAGGGGAAATCTCCATGATGGTTTTCAATGGAGAGTTTACCCATGCCGTTTTGAAAATTGCCAAACCCGGTGATTTTAGGGTACAGGATGATTTTGGGGGAAGTGTTCACAAGTACAATCCAAATGCCGAACAGATTGCATTCGCCAAATGTGTGGTCGAGGCTGCACCGGAGCTGCCACTGTATGCCAGAGTAGATATTTTTAGGGACAATAATGGTAGCTGGGCCCTGGCCGAACTGGAAATTTTTGAACCGGAACTATGGTTTCGCCTCAACCCCGTAGCAGCAAATGTTCTGGCAAAAGGAATCAAGGAAACCCTCGCCTTCGATTGAAACCAAATGGGATTGATATATATTTTTATCTTTAAATAAACTTTTAGAAATGAAAAACCTAGCCGTTATTCTATTGAGCATATCCCTTGGTTGTTCTGCCCAACAAAACACGACGGAAGACTTGGTGGCCAACGAAGATGCCTTTTTTGACTATGTGGATAAAAGTACAGAGATAGAGGTACTTGCTGAAGGATTTAAATGGTCGGAGGGTCCTGTTTGGGTAAGGGAGGGTGGTTTCCTCCTGTTTTCCGATGCTCCACAGAACACCATTTTTAAATGGAAGGACGGCGAAGGTATCTCTGTTTTTTTAGAGCCATCGGGGTATACCGGTATTTTACCGTATAGCCGTGAACCTGGCAGTAACGGGTTAATAATAAATAAGGATGGTGAATTGGTAGCTTGCGAACATGGAGACCGTAGAATATCCCGGATGCCTTTGTCCCAAGGAGGAAAAGTGACCGTAGCGGATACGTGGCAGGGCAAACGATTCAATAGTCCCAATGATATTGTGCAAGCATCAAATGGCACCTATTATTTTACCGACCCGCCCTATGGCCTACCTGAACAAGAAAATTCAGCTTCGCGGGAAATTGAAGCTTTCGGGGTTTATAAAATCGATTCAAACGGAAAGGTAGATATGGTCGTCAGCAATCTTAAAAGACCCAATGGGGTAGCTCTGTCCCCAGATGAAAAAATACTGTACGTAAACCAATCGGATTCCAAAGCTCCCTACATTATGGCATACAAAATCCAACAGGATGGGTCTTTGGACGAAGGCCGGATATTCTTTGATGCCTCTTCGTTACAAGAATCTGGCTTAAAAGGTTCTTTGGACGGCCTTAAAGTGGCACAGGATGGCACCCTTTTCTCAACAGGGCCAGGAGGAGTGTTGGTCATAACCCCTAAAGGAAAACTTTTGGGCCGCATAGCAACCGGACAACCTACGGCCAACTGCGCTTGGGGAGAAGATGGGTCGGTTCTGTATATGACCGCGAACAATTATCTGATGAAAATTCAGACCAAAACCAAGGGAACAGGTTTCTAAGGTCGGGTTACTTGGCAATCTGCTTTTTCAGCTCCTCCATCGATTCCTGAAGCTGTCTGAGCAAACCTGTTTCGGTAGTGGCATCCACATTAAAGGTGAGTTTACTGCTCACCTCCCAAATTTCCTGAATTTGAAACGGTTTGATTTCGTAGGGTGGATAGGTTTCGTTCAAAGAGACCAAAGTAATGTTATTGGAATTCGGCTTTCGTTCTATTTTCTTCACCATTACCGAATCCTGAAGCACCACAACATACATTTTATTCGGGCTGACATGATCTATATGCTCAATGGCTCGTGCCAACACCCAATCGTTTGGTCTTAAATTGGGCAACATACTGTCACCTTCCACCTGAAATCCTCGATAGGTCGCATTTCTAAATTCCGGAATGGGCATGTCAAAAGCAGGTAATTGGCTGTACCAACTCGTATCCGAAATATTCTGTGGGTAACCAGCGGCCGCCTTGGCATTCACCATCACCATGTTGTCGTTATCGGAATTGTCCACGGTCACCACCTTAGGGATGACACTGGTTTTGGAGGTGTCCAAATGTTTTTGGTCGCTTTCCCCGAACAACCATAACGGATTTATTTTGAATTGTTTCAAAAGTTCCGCCACCACTTTTCCAGAAAGTTTGGTCCTCCCCCGCTCTATATCGGCCGTAGTGTTCTTCACACCCAATAATTTGGCAAAATCGGTTTGTGTATATCCCAGTTCCCTGCGGATATCGGTAAATCGTTTTAGGGTTATTTCATTTTCCATCTTCATGTTGATAAAGTCAGGACGAGTAAGCTCGTATTGACTACACTTTCTCAAATATAGGTATTTTGGAATATTTCCAAAAACTTTTATGGATTATTTCCATTATTTGGATTATTTCCATATATTTGATTGGAATATTTCCAAGTTATGAATTTTGATAGGATACGCGAAAAACTGAACATATTGGCCGATGCCGCCAAGTATGATGTCTCATGTGCCAGCAGCGGCAGTGATCGGACCAATAAAAACAAAGGTCTTGGAAATGCCTCCAAAATGGGTATCTGCCACAGTTATACCCCGGATGGACGATGTGTATCCCTATTGAAAATTTTGTTGACCAACCATTGCATTTTTGATTGCGCCTACTGCGTTACCCGAAAAAGCAACGATGTGCCCAGAGCAGCCTTCAAGGTCCAAGAGGTGGTTGACCTTACCATCAATTTTTACCGTAGAAACTATATCGAGGGGCTTTTTTTGAGCTCTGGGATCTTCAAGAGTCCCGACCACACCATGGAGCGTTTGGTGGCCGTGGCCAAAAAGTTGCGGGAAGAGGAAAATTTCAACGGTTACATCCATTTAAAGTCGATTCCTGGTGCAAGCGATGAATTGATGTACGAAGCAGGTCTTTACGCAGACCGACTTTCAGTTAATATCGAGGTCCCCACTATCTCCGGACTTAAATTATTGGCCCCGGATAAAAAGCATGAAGACTTTACCAAACCCATGGAAAAAGTGAAAAATGAAATTGTACGCTATCAATCCGAACGGAAAATCATAAAGAACACTCCAAAATACGCTCCCTCGGGCCAAAGTACCCAAATGATCGTGGGCGCTTCGGGCGAATCGGATAAGGATATTATGTATTCCGCCACCTATTATTATAAAACGTACAACATGAAACGTGTGTATTATTCCGGATATGTGCCCGTTACCCACGATTCGCGTTTGCCCGCCATTGGCTCCCAAGTGCCCATGCTACGGGAAAACCGTTTGTACCAGACCGATTGGCTATTGCGTTTTTATGGTTTTTCCATTGGGGAACTGTTGAACAAGCAACATCCCAATTTGGATATGGATGTTGATCCAAAACTTTCGTGGGCCTTGCGCAACCTACATCATTTTCCTGTGGACATAAACAAAGCCGATAAGCGGCTATTGGCCAGAATACCCGGCATAGGAATGCAATCCGTGGATAAAATAATGAAGGCCAGAAAATTTAGAAAATTGAACTGGGACCACCTCAAGAAAATCGGGGTAGCCCTCAACCGTGCCCAATATTTTGTGGTTTGCGATTCCAACCAATGGGAGCGTCGCGATTTGGACGCGGAGAGAATTAAAGGCATGATCTTGCAGAATTCCTACGGAAAGTTTCGAGATCAGTACAGTACACAATTGTCATTGTTCAATTAGGAATAGGCAATTGACAAGTAAGTCATTTCGACCGAAGGGGGAGAAATTTAGATTTCTAGGTCGTAAACTCCTTTGAAATGACAGTAAAGAAACTAAAAAGCAAACACTATGAATGCTTCAACAACCTTAGTCTACGACGGTAGCTTTAATGGGTTCTTGACCGCCGTCTTCGTCGCTTTTGATGAAAAGATCAATGTGGCCGACATTCAAAAGAACAATCAATCACAAAACGGATTGTTTTCCGAAACGGAGACCATTTTTACCCATGTGGACAAAGCCAAACGGGTATGGAACGGTATCCGCAACAAGAGCCACAACGCCATTTCCAATATATACTTTGCTTTTTTGAGCGAAACCGAAGGTGTTGAGATGATGCTCTATACCTACATTCAAAAATTGATGCGTGCCAAAAACGGTAAGTATTTGGATTATTCGGACAGCACGGTGCTCTTTATTGCGCAACTGGCAAGAAAAGTAGGCCGAGAAAAACATAGAATGGAGGCCTTTGTGCGGTTCCAATTGACGAAGGACAATATTTACTTTGCCAACATTGAACCCGATTTTGATGTTTTGCCCCTCATCTCGAAGCATTTTCGTGACCGCTACGCCGACCAAAAATGGTTGATCTATGACGTTAAACGAAAATATGGCATTTATTATGACCTGGGCCATGTGGAGATGGTATCCCTGAACTTAAAGGACATCCATCACAACAAAACTGTCAAAAGTGATGCCTTTGCCACCGAAGAATACGAATACCAGACCCTTTGGAACGATTATTTTAAAAGCACCAATATTGCCTCGCGCATTAACCCCAAATTACATACGCAACACGTACCCAAACGGTATTGGAAGTATTTGAGCGAGAAGAAAGAGGCAGTTTAAATTTTACAACTATTTACTCTTCTCCCCCACAAAATGGTCGCTTTTGGTCTTGAACAGCACATTAAAACTGGTCAAACTGCCATAAACTCGGGTAATGTATTGTTGTAGGTCTACCTTTTCTTGGTCGTCCAAGTTTTTGCTGCTGTTAATCTTTTGCTCCATTACACGGATACGGTCGCGCACCATCACAATTTTATGGAAAAAGGTTTCAATGGGTATTTCCTTGTTGGCTGTGCCATCATCAGGTTCCAAGATCAATTTGCCGCCTTTCCATTTATCGGCCATGGCCACTTTTTCGTGGGTATCGCTCCATTTTTCCAGTATTTTGACCAGAGACCGTTCCACATCAAAAAAACTGACACTGTCCACTTCGTCCTCCACACCTTCAATCACTTCGAAGTCAGCATCCAAATCAATGGTTTTCAGTCCATTTTCCAAAAATGTTACCCAATAGTGTTTGGACGATACGTTGGTTACCACCCCTTTACCATACTCCGGGTGGTCGATTCTTGAGCCAATACCCAATACTTTCATGTTTATGATTTTTTTCTATTTCCAAATTTAGAATTTTTGGTCATTTCCCCTACCTTCGTGTTTGGTTTTATAAACCAGTATACATGGAACCACATAAAATTAGAGCAAAACTCGGAGAGTTGGCCTCTACATCAATCAGTGGTAACGACATCAGTTCTTCTTGTCTTTACGTATCTGCATTGGCGGTGTTGCACGCAGGCCAATATGCATGGATTTCTTTATTGATCGTTGGTGCGGTCCTCTTTTTGTTTCGGAAAATTTATGGTGAAGTGGTCGGCGCCCTTCCTATGAACGGTGGGGCCTACAACGCCTTGCTCAATACCACCAATAAGGGCATGGCCTCCTTGGCGGCATCCCTTACCTTGCTCTCCTATATGGCAACCGCGGTTATTTCTGCCAATGAAGCAATGGCCTATTTAAAAAATATTGTGCCCCAACTGCCCGTTATTTTGGCCACAATAGGTCTATTGGCCATATTTATGGGGTTGGTCATCATTGGAATCGGGGAATCGTCCAAAGTGGCAATCGCCATTTTCATCTTCCATCTATCATCATTGATATTGCTGTCCTCTTTTGCTGGTTTCTATCTGTTTGAACACGGGTGGGATGTTTTTGCGAGCAACAATGCTTTGCCCGTAAAGCACGGTGCATTGCCCATGGCCTTATTCTTTGGTTTTTCTGCCGCCATGTTGGGCATCAGCGGATTTGAAAGTTCGGCCAACTTTGTTGAGGAGCAGGAAAAGGGCGTGTTTCCAAAAACATTGCGCAATATGTGGGTGGTGGTCACTATTTTTAACCCGTTGATTGCATTTTTGGCATTGGCCGTTTTGCCCATTTCCGAAATAGAAATAAATAGTGAGGCGTTGCTCTCCGTTATGGGCAACCAAGTTAGTGGTTCTTGGCTATCCTTCTTGGTTTCTTTGGATGCCGTATTGGTTTTAAGCGGTGCAGTGCTCACCTCTTTTGTTGGGGTTTCCGGTCTTGTGGAACGCATCACCCTGGATAGGATCTTACCTCCTTTTCTTTTAAAGAGAAATAAAAATGGCAGCACGTATCGCATAGCCATTGTATTTTTTTTTCTATGCGTCTCTATACTATTGATTACTGAAGGTAATCTGGAAGCCTTGGCCGGAGTCTACACCATTGCTTTTTTATCAGTGATGGCGCTTTTTGGCATAGGCAATATTCTATTAAAGGTCCGACGAAAAAATCTTCCGCGTCCAGAACGTTCGGGGTGGTTGTCCTTGATGATTGCCATTTTGGCCGTAATTATAGCTTTGGTAGGTAACATCATCCTAAACCCGGATTATCTTGCGGTTTTCATGGAGTATTTTATTCCTACAATAGCCTTGGTTCTGGTCATGCTCAATAGGACCGCTTTGCTCAAACTGTTGTTGAGATTGATTCGATATTTCTTAGACCCCATCAATCGTTTTCTTATCAGATCTTACAAAGGAATCAACCGGGTAATCGACAAGATCAATGATCAGGAATTTGTGTATTTCACTAAAAAAGATGACGTTGCGGCACTTAATAAGGTGTTGCTCTACATCCGGAACAATGAGCATACCCGAAAACTGAAAATTGTGTCCGTATTTCCAGAGGGAGAAAAAGCTACGGATAGTTTTGTGTCCGATTTGGATGTATTGGATCGAGAATACCCCGAGATAAAGATTGAGTACATTCAATTGAAAGGTGAGTTTACACCGGAATTGATCAGGGAACTCTCTGAAAGATGGAAAATCCCAATCAATTTTATGTTCATTGGAAGTCCCAGTGAGAAATTTCCATACCCCTTGCAGGAGCTCGGGGGGGTTAGGCTGATTATTTGATTTAAATCCTGATTGTTGTCGTACCTTTCATTAAAAAGAGTGACTTTGGGCCACTTCGTTTTTACGGTTCAAATCGCTACATTTGAGGTTTGCTATGATTTATGATCAATTACGAAGAAAATATTGAGGTAAGGGGCGCCAGGGTCCATAACCTGAAAAATATAGATGTTACCATTCCACGTGAAAAACTAGTAGTCATTACGGGGCTTTCGGGCAGTGGAAAATCCTCTTTGGCCTTTGATACTATTTATGCCGAAGGACAACGGCGGTACATAGAAACGTTCTCGGCCTATGCCCGACAATTCTTGGGCGGACTAGAACGCCCCGATGTAGATAAAATCGATGGCCTCTCCCCCGTAATCGCCATTGAACAAAAGACTACGTCAAAATCCCCTCGCTCTACTGTAGGAACCATTACCGAAGTTTATGACTTTTTGCGATTGCTGTTTGCTAGGGCTGGCGATGCCTACAGTTACAATACTGGTGAAAAAATGGTGAGCTACAGTGATGAACAAATCAAGGATTTGATCATCGAATCTTACAAGGACAAAAAAATAAACGTACTGGCCCCCGTGATCAAATCCAGAAAAGGACATTATCGTGAACTTTTCGAGCAGATTGCAAAGCAAGGTTTTGTAAAGGTGCGGGTTGATGGTGAGATTACGGACATTACCAAGGGGATGAAAGTGGACCGCTACAAAACGCACGATATTGAAATTGTGATTGATCGCTTGAAGGTGGGCGATAGTGAAGACTTCCATAAACGACTGGCTGAAACCATTAATACCGCCATGTACAGTGGTGACAATGTACTCATGGTGCTTGAAGAAGGTGAATCTGTACCAAGGTATTTTAGCCGAGATTTAATGTGTCCTTCAACAGGGATTTCCTATCCTACCCCAGAACCGAACACGTTTTCCTTTAACTCACCAAAAGGAATGTGTCCTGAGTGCAGTGGTCTTGGTCATGTATACCAAGTGAACGAGCATAAAATCATCCCGAACAAAAAGATCTCCATTAAATCCGGCGGACTCGCTCCTTTGGGCGAATACAAAAAATCCTGGGCGTTCAAACAACTGGAAACCATTGCTCAGCGTTACAATTTTGATCTCACGGATGCCATTGAAAAAATCCCTGAAGAGGCCATGAACGTTATTTTGAACGGAGGCAAAGAGAGTTTTGAGGTGGATTCCAAAAGTCTGGGTGTAAAAAGACAGTACAAAATTGATTACGAGGGTATTTCCAACTTCATCAAAACACAATATGAGGAAGCCAATTCAACATCCATAAAGCGATGGGCCAAAGATTATATGGATAAGGTGAAATGCCCAACCTGCGAAGGTTCCCGCTTACGAAAAGAGTCGCTCTATTTTAAAATAGATGGAAAAAATATCGCCGAGTTGGCCCAAATGGACATTGCAGAGCTTGCCAACTTTTTCAAACATTTAGAGGATACCTTGGAGGGCAACCAAAAGAAAATTGCGGAGGAAATCATCAAAGAAATCAAATCACGTATCGGTTTTTTATTGGATGTGGGGCTTGATTATCTTTCCTTGAACCGTAGTTCCAAATCTTTATCGGGCGGTGAGGCGCAACGTATACGATTGGCCACGCAAATTGGCTCCCAGTTGGTAGGTGTGCTCTATATTTTGGACGAACCCAGTATCGGTTTGCACCAGCGAGACAATGAACGGTTGATTCACTCCCTGGAATCGCTTCGGGATATCGGAAATTCGGTGATTGTGGTGGAACACGACCGCGATATGATCGAATGTGCCGACCATGTCATCGATATTGGTCCAAAAGCTGGTAAGCACGGTGGAGAAATCATTTCAGAAGGAAGTCCCAAGGACCTGGTCAATCAACAAACATTGACCGCTCAATATATTACAGGGGAACTGGAAATTCCAGTACCAACAGAAAGACGTAAGGGAACCGGCAAAAAGATTACACTTTCTGGTTGTACCGGCAACAACCTTAAAAATGTGACGGTTGATTTTCCCTTGGGAAAATTGATCGGGGTTACAGGAGTATCTGGTAGTGGCAAATCCACTTTGGTTAACGAAACCCTCTATCCCATTATGAATGCCCACTATTTTAATGGCGTTAAAAAACCAATGCCGTATAAAAAAATCAAGGGTTTGGAACATATTGATAAGGTTATCGATATCAACCAATCTCCCATTGGGCGTACACCGCGCTCAAACCCGGCTACGTATACTGGCGTTTTTAGCGAAATTCGTTCACTTTTCGCCAAAACCACCGAGGCAACCATCCGTGGATATAAACCAGGACGTTTCAGCTTTAATGTGGCCGGTGGAAGATGCGAAACCTGCCAAGGAGGCGGCCTAAAAGTTATTGAAATGAACTTTTTGCCCGATGTGTACGTGGAATGTGAAACTTGCAATGGTAAACGGTTCAACCGGGAAACCTTGGAAATCCGCTACAAGGGCAAGTCGATTGCCGATGTTTTGGAAATGACCATCAACGAAGCAGTAGATTTCTTTGAGAATATTCCAAAAATTCATCGTAAACTTAAGACAATAAAAGATGTAGGTTTGGGTTATATATCATTGGGTCAACAGTCCACTACCCTATCCGGTGGTGAAGCCCAAAGGGTAAAGTTAGCTACTGAACTTTCCAAAAGAGATACTGGAAATACCTTTTATATCCTCGACGAACCAACAACAGGCTTGCACTTTGAAGACATTAGAGTACTTATGGACGTACTCGACCGATTGGTGGACAAAGGAAATACCATTCTAGTCATTGAACACAACATGGATGTAATCAAAATGATGGATTATATTATTGACATAGGTTATGAAGGAGGAAGAGGAGGTGGAACGGTTGTTGCTACAGGTACCCCGGAAGAAGTCGCCAAGGACAAGAAGAGCTTCACCGCCAAGTTTTTAAAGAAAGAATTGGAAAACACAAAACAAAAAATTGCGCGAGCAGTTTAAATAAAGTTATGCATATGCGAAGAGAGCAACATTCCAAAGGTTGGAATGAGATCAAGACAAACGATTCATGGGCCATATTTAAAATTATGGGCGAGTTTGTCAATGGATTTGAAAAAATGAGCAGAATAGGCCCTTGTGTCTCCATTTTTGGGTCAGCAAGGGTACGTGAAGGACATGATTATTACGATTTAGCCGTAAAAATATCCCAAAAAATCGCCGAGGCGGGTTATGGGGTGATCACCGGTGGGGGGCCCGGAATTATGGAAGCTGGTAACAAAGGTGCCAGCTTAGCAGGTGGAACTTCCGTTGGATTGAACATTGACTTACCATTTGAGCAGCATGACAATCCCTATATTGATGATGATAAGAGCCTTGACTTTGATTACTTTTTTGTCAGAAAAGTGATGTTTGTGAAGTATTCGCAAGGTTTTGTGGTAATGCCGGGCGGGTTCGGCACATTGGATGAATTCTTTGAAGCACTCACACTCATCCAAACCCACAAGATACATACATTTCCCATCATACTTGTTGGTACCGAATTTTGGAAGGGACTGATGGATTGGATTAAAAATACATTGGTTGAAGCCGGTAACATAAGCCCAAAAGACCTTGATTTGATCAAATTAGTGGACACCGAAGATGAGGTGGTCGAAATCATCGATGCCTTTTACAAGGGAAGAACCCTTAGTCCAAATTTTTAATCGTACCGCATTGATTAACCATCGAACATTACTTAGCACTTTGCTGCTTATCATTCTGGTGTGCCCAACGCTTTGGTCGCAACACCAAAATGAGATTGTGGCCACACTCGATGGACCCACCAATCAGATTCGGATACGACAACATTTCACTTATGTGAACCATTCCCAAAGAGGGCTCTCCACTTTATATTTTAATGATTGGAACCATGCCTATTCCAATAAAAATACAGCTTTGGCCAAAAGATTCGGCGAGGAATTCAACAGAAGTTTGCACTTGGCAAAGGACAGGGAACGAGGAAAAACAACAATTAAATCCATTGTTGACAACAACTATACGGGTTTGGATTGGAAACGGCGCGGCAATACGGATATCATTGCCGTTAACCTGAATGAAATCCTTAAACCAGGCGAGTCGATTCAGCTGTTTTTCACTTACACCATTAAATTGCCGGAAGCAAAGTTCACCGGGTATGGATATACAGGCAATGGTTATAATTTAAAGGATTGGTATTTTACCCCTGCAGTTTTCACAAATGGAGATTGGGAGCTTTACGATAACAAGAACCTTGACGACCTCTATACCGATATTACCAACACACGAATTAACTTCACTTTTCCGAACCTGCTATATGTTGCCGCTAATTATCGTATGTCCAGCATTTCCAATTTTCCAGGGGGGCAGCATGTACAACTTATTGGCGACAAACGAAAAAGTTGTGAAATTATCTTGACCATTGATGAAAGGTTTACCAAGCATATCACAGGACACCTTAATATTATTACCGATATTGAATCCAATAAATATGAGGAAATAGCCCAAGGTATATCCATAAACAAGATTTCACAATTTCTGTATGAGAACCTAGGGGAATACCCCCATGACAACCTTTTGGTCAGTGAATTTGACTACAACAGGTCCCCGCTTTATGGAATCAGTCAACTTCCCTCATTTATCAGGCCGTACGAAGAGCAGTTTCAATTTGAAATGAAGTTTTTAAAAACGGCCATCCGAAATTACTTGAAGGAATCTTTATACCTAAATCCAAGAAAAGAGCGGTGGGTGAACGATGCCATCGGGTACTACCTCATGATAAAATTTGTGGAAGAGCATTATCCCAATCAAAAACTGATAGGGAAACTTTCTCGGATTTGGGGCCTTAAAAACTTCCATTTGGCACAAATGGATTTTAACGAGCAATACTCCTTGTTCAGTATGTTGTCCGCTCGGAAAAACATTGACCAAGCGCTGACCACCTCCAACGATTCATTGATCAAGTTCAACGAAAAAATCGCCAATGGCTATAAAGCTGGGCTTGGCATGTCATATTTGTCCGCTTATTTGGGCAAAAAGGAGATTGATAGCACGGTGCTGGACTTTTATAAAAATTACAAACAGAAGCAACAGGTCAGCGCTACTGATTTTAGAGCAACCATTAAAAAATATGCTGACAAAGATGTTGATTGGTTTTTTGATGAATATGTATCCACGGACAAGAAAATAGATTTCAAAATCAAAAAGATCCAAAAGTCTGAGGACTCTATCACCTTCACGCTAAAAAATAAGAGGGGCACCAATGTTCCCATATCTGTTTTTGGGTTGGAAAATGATACAGTGGTATCGCAATATTGGTTTTCGGAAATTGATAGTACAAAAACCTTTACCATACCCAGAAAAAGTGAGGATAGACTGGTACTTAATTACGACCAAAAAATTCCAGAATTCAATCAACGTGATAACTGGAAGACCTTGAACGGGTGGCTGTCCAGCAATAAAAAATTAAAATTTCAATTCTTTAAGGATACCGAAGACCCTTATTATAATCAGGTGTTTTATGTCCCCATTGCAAATTTCAATCTCTATGACGGCATTACACCAGGGTTGCGATTGTACAACAAAACCTTTTTGGAGCGCCAATTCCAGTACGATATATCCCCAACTTACTCCTTTTTGGAAAAAACATTGGTAGGGAAAGTTGGTTTCAGGTATAGAAAATATCACAAAAAAACCGGGCTCTATGTCACTAATTATTCCTTTTCTGCTTCCACCTCTCACTTTCAGGAAAATTCCAGGTTTACCACAATTACTCCGGCAGTAAGTTTTGGCTGGCGACCCGAAGACCTACGCTCCAACCATAGACAAAACCTTCTTTTCAGATACAGAAGTGTCTACAGGAGCATTGATGAGAACTTAGTTGGAGAATTGGATACCGACCCCGACTACGGTGTTATGAACGTAAGGTTTACGGACGTGGACAACAATATCCTTAACTACTCCCTATGGTCTGTGGATGCACAGCATTCAAGCGAATTCACAAAGCTTGCCTTTGAATTCGAATACAGAAAACTTTTTCAGAGCAACAGGCAGCTTAATCTGCGTTTTTATGCAGGTAAGTTTTTGAGGAATGATACCGAATCCGATTTTTTCAGTTTTGCTTTGGACAGGCCTACGGATTATATGTTCGACCTAGCATATCTCGGGCGATCAGAAGATTCCGGTATTTACAGCCAACAGGTGATAATAGCAGAAGGTGGATTTAAATCAAAGTTGGAAAACCCTTTTGCAAACGATTGGATCGCCACAACAAACGCCAGCACCAATATTTGGCGATGGGTCGAGGCATATGGCGACTTAGGGTTCCTAAGGAACAAAGGCGACAACCCTCGTTTTGTTTACGATTCTGGTATCCGCTTAAATTTAGTAACGGATTATTTTGAACTCTACTTTCCAGTATACTCCAACCGGGGGTGGGAAATAGCTCAGGACAACTATGGAGAGCGTATTCGCTTTATAGTTACCATTAGTCCTAGAACCTTAACAGGTTTGTTTACACGAAAGTGGTTTTGATTGTCAAATCAATAATTCAACACCCAATAAATCACTTATAATTAATATAAATTAATTTTTATTGCGTTTATTTTGATAAATTCTCATTTTATTAACGAGATTTGATGTTGCTATTTTGATGTATTTTTAATAGTTTTGCATAAATCTTCAAATTTCCATGAAACCTAAACCTAGCACAAGTAACGACATCTCTTTTGACGATTTCAAATCTCAAATTCTTCAAGATTACGAGACTGCCGTTATGAGTAGGGAATGTAGTCTATTGGGACGTCGCGAAGTACTTTCGGGAAAAGCCAAGTTTGGAATATTCGGAGACGGCAAAGAGCTTCCCCAACTTGCAATGGCAAGAGCATTCCAGGATGGTGATTTTAGAAGCGGTTATTATCGTGACCAAACTTTTATGATGGCTTTGGGCTACTTAAGCCCCAAAGCATTTTTTCATGGGCTTTATGCCACAACGGATCTGGAGAAGGAACCTATGAGTGCCGGAAGGCAAATGGGCGGGCATTTTGTGACCCATAGCCTAAATGAAGATGGGACATGGAAAAACCTGACCGAACAAAAGAACAGTAGCGCGGATATTTCCTGTACTGCAGGCCAAATGCCTCGTTTGCTAGGTTTGGCCCAAGCTTCTAAAATATATCGCCATGTTGAAGGTATCGACCAGACCAATTTCTCCAAAAACGGAAATGAAGTAGCTTGGGGAACCATTGGTAATGCAAGTACCAGCGAAGGTCATTTTTTTGAAACCCTGAATGCAGCCGGGGTAATGCAGGTGCCCATGGTAATAAGCATTTGGGATGATGAATACGGAATCTCCGTACCCTCCGAGTTCCATACCACCAAAGGTGACATTTCCGAAGCTTTGAGCGGATTACAGCGGGATGAAGAACATGACGGTTTTGAAATCTTAAAAGTCAAGGGATGGGATTACACCGCCTTGATACATGCTTTTGAAAACGCTTCGGACATTGCGCGCGAAGGTCATGTACCTGTATTGGTCCATGTAACGGAACTGACCCAGCCCCAAGGTCACTCTACCTCTGGGTCGCACGAAAGGTATAAATCCTCCGAACGTTTGGAATGGGAACGAAAAAATGATTGCAACAAACGCTTTAGGGAATGGATCATTGAGAATGGTATAAGCACCGAAGATGAACTCAAAAAGGTGGAGCGCGACATAAAACACAAGGTACGTTCCGCTAAAAAAGAAGCTTGGTCCGAGTTTTTGAAACCACAATTGACCGCAAAAAAGGAATTGGTGCAACTATTGGAGAAAGTAGCTGCCCAAAGCCCAAATAGAGCCTTCATCAATAAATTAAAGAATGATTTAATCGCAGTAGAGGAACCATTAAGAAAAGACTTGGCTTCGAAGGCGAGACAAGCACTACGTTACCTTTTGGGAGAATCCACCGTAGAAAAAAAACAGCTTCAGCAGTGGATAGATAGCTTCTTGATAGAAAACCAACCCCATTACAGTTCGCATCTTTACAATGAGCTGGGCAACAAAGCCACAAAAATAGAGCCTGTACCTCCCTCATACCCAGAAAAAACAGAAGAGGTCGATGGAAGAATCATCTTAAGGGATAATTTTGACGCTCTTTTCTCCAAATATCCTGAAGCCCTTATTTTTGGCGAGGATACAGGAAATATTGGCGATGTAAACCAAGGACTGGAAGGCCTTCAAAAGAAGTATGGCGAACTAAGGATTGCAGATACCGGAATTCGTGAAACATCCATAATAGGCCAAGGAATCGGTATGGCACTCCGTGGCTTACGGCCCATTGCCGAAATACAATATCTGGATTATATCCTTTACGCAATTCAAACCTTGAGCGATGATTTGGCTACTTTAATGTATCGAACGGTAGGTAAGCAAAAAGCCCCGCTCATCGTTCGTACACGAGGGCACCGTCTGGAAGGAATCTGGCACTCTGGGTCCCCTATGGGAGGATTGGTGCATTTGTTAAGGGGAATGTACATTTTAGTACCAAGGAACATGACCCAAGCGGCAGGCTTTTACAATACACTTATGAAAAGTGATGAGCCCGCTTTGGTCATAGAAAGCCTTAACGGATATCGCCTAAAAGAGCAAAAACCTGCTAACCTAGCAGAGTTCTGCACACCCATTGGCAAGGTGGAAACCCTTAAAGAAGGAACGGACATTACACTCTTATCATACGGTTCCACACTTCGAATTGTAGAAAAAGTAGCAAACGATTTATTGGAAGTAGGCATTGATGCCGAGGTAATCGATGCGCAATCACTTCTTCCATTTGATTTAGACCATGACCTGGTAAAAAGTCTTCAGAAAACCAACCGCTTTTTGGTGATTGACGAAGATGTTCCAGGTGGGTGTTCGGCATATTTGATGCAAGAAGTGGTCGAAAAGCAAGGTGGTTACAAATATTTGGACAGTGCTCCCCAAACGTTATCGGCCAAGGAACATAGACCAGCTTATGCTTCTGATGGGGATTATTTTTCCAAACCCAATGCCGAGGATATTTTTGAGAAAGTGTACCAAATTATGCATGAATCCGATCCTAAATCGTATCCGTCTTTGCGTTAGTATATCCTTATACGTCAATTCAAAAGCACTTTTCGTCAATTAATGTTACGTTTTTTAAAACATAATCTTTAATTTCACGGGGAATAATTTTTACCCCTCGAATGAAAAACAATACTCTTATCCACCTTGGTCTCGCATTGCTTAGAATTGTACCATCTGCATTTATGCTGACCCATGGTTATCCAAAACTTATGAAACTTATCAATGGCAACACGGAATTCGCTGATCCTTTTGGGATTGGACAAGCTCCCTCATTGTTTTTAGCCGTTGTTGGTGAATTTATCTGCCCCCTATTAATGATTATTGGGTTTAAAACCCGTTGGGCCGCAATACCTGCAGCCATTACTATGTTTGTAGCCGCATTTATGATCCACGGTGCTGATCCGTTCGGAAGAAAAGAGTTGCCATTGCTTTATCTTGCCTTTTTTGTGATCATCATGCTATTGGGTCCGGGCAAGTACAGTGTGGATAAAAAATAATCTTTAGATTATTTCGGATAGTAGTTCTTTCAGCAAATCGGCCTGTCCCATATTGCTGGCACCTACTCCTTTCCCCTTGAGATCTAAATTCCTTAAGCTGGAAATAATGCCGCTCACTCTTTTCATCGGGTAATTTTTTGCGGCCACTACATACTCGTTTACAAAATAAGGATTAACGCCAAGTACCTTGGCCACATTTCCTGGAGAATGGTCCTTGAGTCCATGATATTGCAAAAGTTGGGTGAAAAAGGTGTTCAGTAGCGTAACCGTAACCACAAAGGGATTGTCCTTTGGGTTCTGTGCGAAATAATCAATGATTCGTGATGCCTTTTTAACATCACGCTCCCCAATCGCTTTTTTCAGCTCAAAATTATTGAAGTCTTTGCTTATCCCAATATGTTCCTCTATCAGCTCGGGAGTAATTTCCTTGGTAGGTGGCACAATCAAAGTCAATTTATCAAGTTCGTTGCTGATTTTGCTCAAATCAGTTCCAAGATACTCCACCAGCATTACACAGGCTTTGGGGGAAATCTTGTACTTTTTACTCGCCAAGGTCCTTCGAATCCAATCCGCCACTTGATTATCGTAGAGTTTTTTGCTTTCGAACAGCTCGCCACTTTTGTTAATGGCCTTGTACAGTTTTTTACGCTTATCCAACTTCTTGTATTTGTAGCAAAGCACCAAAATCGTGGTCGGCTGTGGGTTCTCAGCGTAAGAAACAAGGTTTTCGATAGTTCTTGACAAATGTTGGGCTTCCTTTACAATTACCACTTGGTACTGGGCCATCATAGGAAATCGCTTGGCGTTCGCAACTATGTCATCCACAGAGGTGTCCTTACCGTACAATACCATTTGATTAAAGCCTTTCTCATCTTCCGTGAGTACATTTTCGGCAATATATTGAGAAATCCTATCAATATAATAGGGCTCATCCCCCATTAAAAAATATATAGGTTTTGGATTTCCATTGTTGATTTCCGATACAATCTCCTTTACTTTGTCCATTCAAATTATATCACCAGTTTTGTAGAATGCAAGATTTGAATTTTCCACCCTATTCGTTTCGAATCAAAAATAGCCAAAATAGGCAGTACATTTTTGATGGGCTACGTAAAAAATTTGTAGTCCTCCAACCGGAAGAATGGGTTCGCCAGCACGTGCTCAGATATTTGGTCTTTACCAAAAATTATCCGAAGAGCTTGATCAACGTTGAAAAACAGTTGACGGTCAACAACCTAAAGAAACGATACGATGTCGTGGTATTTAACCCTGATGGCTCCATACTTCTTTTAATCGAATGCAAGGGGCCGGATGTGAAAATCACTCAGGATACTTTTGACCAAATAGCCCGCTACAATTATGAGCTAAAGGCTGAATACTTAATGGTGACCAACGGCCTAGATCATTATTATTGTAAAATGGACCATGAGAATGAAAAGTATACCTTTTTGAAGGATATTCCTGAATTTAGCCGTTAATTTGCCTCCGTTTTGAAAATCGCCGTCGTCATACTCAACTGGAATGGAGAAGCCTTGCTCGAAAGGTTCCTGCCTTCTGTTATGAAGCATTCGGATGGAGCCGATATATATGTAGTGGACAATGCCAGCACCGACGGGTCGGTTGATTTTCTAAAACAGCACTACCCTACTATTGGAATAGTTCAAAATAGCTCTAATGGTGGTTTTGCCAAGGGATATAACGATGGCCTTAAACATATTGAAGCTGACGTATTCTGCTTATTGAATTCTGACGTGGAAGTAACTCCCAACTGGCTGGAGCCTATCAAAGATGCCTTTAAGTCGATTCTCGAAGCATCCATTATTCAACCAAAAATTTTAGACCTAATCCAAAAAGACCACTTTGAATATGCTGGTGCAGCAGGTGGATTTATTGATATGTTCGGATATCCTTTTTGTAGGGGGCGTATTTTTCAGACCATAGAAAAAGACGAAGGCCAATACAACGATATCAAAGAAGTATTCTGGGCCACGGGCGCCTGTATGTTTATCAAAAGTGAAGTGTTCCATCAATTGGAAGGTTTTGACGAGGATTACTTTGCCCATCAAGAAGAGATAGATCTATGTTGGCGCGCAAAAAATGCAGGACACAAAGTATATTATGTGGGACACAGCAGCGTGTATCATTTGGGCGGGAGCACCCTTTCCAATATGAACCCGAAGAAAACATTTCTCAACTTTAGGAACTCGTTGTACTCCATTACAAAAAATCTTCCCAGAAAAAAAGCAATCCCTTTGGTATTTGCCCGATTGGTCTTGGACGCCTTGGCCGCCTTGCGCTTTGTATTCCAATTAAAATTCGACCATTGTTTCGCCATTTTGCGGGCCCATCTTAGCTTTTATGCTAACTTTATAAAAATGTACAAAAAACGCGAAAAAGCTAATTTTATATTAAAATACCATATTACGACATCCATAGTATGGTCCTACTTCGTACATCAAGTAGAGAATTTTAACATTTTAGTAAAAGATTAACGAAGCCGAAATATAGGTACTTTGCTTTTTATCTAATTTTGGTATAGTTTTTTAACATTTGATATATCTAACAATCCTTAAATTATAATCTGAACTATGAAAAAAGTTTTTCTAGGAACATTGGCAATGACGATTCTATTATCCTCTTGCGTATCGCAAAAGAAATATGCCGAATTGGAGGCCAAGCACAAAGAAACGCAAGACCTATTAAATTCCGCAACCGTTAAATTGAACGATTGTTTGGAAGATAAAGCAACCGCTGACTCTAGGTTGAAAACTCTCGAAGACCAAAATGCATTCCTTAAAGCGAACAACCAAGAACTCATCAACAATATGGGCAACTTGACTACGCTTACAACAAAAGGTGCTGAAAACCTTGAAAAGTCTTTGGAAAGCCTTAAAGAAAAAGACCTTACCATTAGAAAACTGCAAGATGCCGTTACACGTAGAGATTCTGTTAACCTTTCTTTGGTACAGAGCTTAAAAGGTGTATTGGGCAACTTGGACGATGAAGACATCGAAATCAGTGTTGAAAAAGGTGTTGTATTCGTTTCCATCTCTGATAAATTGTTGTTTAGAAGCGGAAGCTACAACGTGACCAACGCTGCTAAAGAAGTACTTGGTAAAGTTGCCAAGGTAGTAAACAACAAGCCTGATTTTGAATTTATGGTAGAAGGTCATACAGATAACGTACCTTACAGAAGTGGTGTACTACTTGACAACTGGGATTTGAGTGCCAAAAGAGCAACATCCGTTGTTAGAATACTTCAAGATGATTTTGGTGTAGACCCTGCAAGAATGACTGCCGCCGGACGTAGCTACTACGTGCCACTAGTAGGTAACGATACTTCTGCAAACAGAGCCAAAAACAGAAGAACAAGAATTGTTGTACTTCCAAAAATTGATCAGTTCTATAGCATGATCGAAGAAGGAATGAAGGATCCAGCAATCGGTGGTTCTGGTAAATAAGAAATAAGCTTAAGCTTTAAAAGAAAAGCGGCCAAAAATTGGCCGCTTTTTTTATTAATATATCTCAAGGCTGCCCTTGCCTTCCCGAATCACTTCCGGTTCGTCTCCTGAAAGGTCTATTACCGTAGAGGCAACGTTATCACCGTATCCGCCGTCAATCACGACATCCACAAGATTCTGCCATTTCTCAAAAATAAGTTCAGGGTCCGTGGTATATTCCAAAATATCATCATCATCACGTATAGACGTAGAAACAATGGGGTGACCCAATCCAGTTACCAAGGCGCGTGCAATCGAATTATCGGGCACACGGATACCTACCGTTTTCTTTTTCTTAAAGTCCTTTGGTAAATTATTGTTTCCCGGTAGAATAAAAGTATAAGGCCCTGGCAAGGTTCTTTTTAGAATCTTGAACGTAGGGCTATCTATTTGGCGAACATAGTCCGAAAGATTGCTCAAATCCGCACAAATAAACGACCAATTGGCCTTTTCAAGCTTTATTCCCTTAATCCGGGCAATTCGCTGCAATGCCTTGGTATTGGTGATATCGCAACCAAGTCCGTAAACCGTATCCGTAGGGTAGATCACAAGGCCGCCCTTTCGGAGCACGTCCACAACTTGCTGCACCTGCTTAGGGTTCGGGTTTTCTTCATAAAGCTTAATAAACTCTGCCATTTTTTATTTAGATAAGTAGAATGAAGCCAAAGAGCCAAGTACAAAGATACGCTTATAATTCAGCAGAGCGTTTAAGCCGCCCATATTAACAATGAGCTTAAATCGAAATATTTTAGTAAAATATTGATGCTTTATCTCCCAGCTCGGTATAACCCAATATCATCAAGAATCACTACCCCAATAGAATCCTTATCAAAAACCATATGGATACTTTTAATCTTGTCCAGCTTTAAGCTATCGTTCTGTTTTAAGAAAGATGACATGGGCAAATAGCAGCTTTTTAATTGGTCCTCAGCGTTTTTTCCTATCATGTTTTTGTCCAGAAAATCAAACTTGGTAAACTTGGTTTTGATTACTCCCGGTAAAACATTGTAGTCCGAAATGGCAACCGAGGCTGTATTGCCCGTACTATCTTTAAGCATTACACTAAAATTGAAACCAAACTTTGGTAGATTGTCCTTTTTGTCCCCATCTTTTAGTTCCAGTTCTGAAATATCACCCATAGCCATAGATAAAGCGAGGGTATCTGCAATACTGAAATTTTTCAATGTATCTGGCAGCATAATACTATAAACGGGAATAGAATCCTTCTGCACATTTTTACCATGGTGCCAGCCCAAGACCAAAGCGTTGTTTTGCTGGCTCCCGCCGTCTCTGGACATCAGCTCGGTTTCACGCCAAACTTTGAAGTTATTGGCAGCAAGTAAAATGCTGTCCGTAGCATTGGTCAAATCTATATCCCCTTCAAAATTGACCAGCACATTCTTATGTATGTCGCTATATTGACTTCTATAGGTTTCTTTGGGCAACCAATCATGCACCAAATCAACATTTTTGAACATGGGTCGGTAACTTTCATCGTCTTTAAATATGCTCTCGGCAAATGCACTGACATAAACCTTTGCCACTTGCCTTTGCTCCTCTCCTGTGACCAGTGGTTCAAGATTGAGCAACCATTTCATAGGAGCGCCAAAATCCGAACGTCCCCAAGATGAATTAAATTGACCATGATTGGCATGGTTCATATACAATCCGGTTTTAAAGCCATCAAAATCATCGGAAAATTGCAGTCTGTGATATGGGCGCATTCCCCAAAAACTTGTTTCATCAGCGTCTGATGCACCTTGAATGCTCAAATAGTTGATGTCCTTTAAACTAATCTCACGATTGTACCTATAATCTGTGGGTGCTACGGTAATAATACCTTTAATCCCAAAATCAAAGTCGAACTTCTCATTGCCATTATCGGGAAACCTCTCTAATTTATTAAAAGCTGCCGCTATGGATACCGCTTCGCCTCCTCTGGAATGCCCCATTAAGATTACATTGTCCAAATCTGCCTTTCCTGATAATTCGGAACTCTCATCGTCGTTCCAATTTCGCCATTGTTCCAGATGTTTCAGCAACAACCAACCACGCGTTGGCATTTCCTTGCCCATAAAATCACCGGACCAATGCCCGTTGATGAAGTTTTCGTCAACCGAGACCCCTATTATACCACGACTGGCCAAAAGCTCACCGAGATAGGCATAACCGCCATCGGAATAATCGAGCATACTGTGGTTGCCATGTACCATCATAACCATTGGGAAAGGACCTTCACCTTTGGGCATATACACACGGGCATTCAACGGGAAGCTGTCCACGCCAAACCCCCAATATTTTTCGCGCCATTTTTTCTTTTTGCCCTTCCATTCCGGAAGTAACAAAGTTGCATTTACAGTTGGTGTCTTGAATCTGACACCTTCAGCATATTCTGGTCTTTTCTCATCGGTTCCACTACCGTAGGTAAAGACTTCAATTTCAAAATCGCCATTTTTTGATGGGTCAGCAACGCCAAGTTCGCTCAATGTTGTTTCGGGCATTCGTTCTTCAGATGATGACTCTTCCAAATACGGGTCGCCATCCAAAGTATTGAATCCATAAAGCCCCAATGCAATCAGAACAATCCCAATAAGAATAAGTGCGCTGCCCTTTCCTGTATTTTTATTTTTTATGATTTGCCAGATGCCCATAACAAGAAGAACCAAGCAGATAAATCCAAACAAAGCGAGACTGTAGAACAAAATGGATGGCCATCTAAAGGCATACATCCTCATAATATAAAGGGCCAAAAAGCCTCCTAAGATTGTTGTTGCAATCGGCACTGGAATCTTCTTGGCCAATGGAAAGAGCCAAGTCAGCAATAATTTTAAAACTAGAATCAGTACGATGCCTATCAATACTCCGGCCACCATGGTAACCCAAGCGGGATATCCAATAGCGTAGTGATAACCGGCCACTCCGAAAAGGGTGACAACAAGAATGGCAACTGCTAAAAATACAGGTCTAAGAAATAGATTCTTCATAGGGGGAGGTTGGTTGGTTTGGTCTTAAAATTCAGAATAATAGCTCTGAATTTAAGCATTTTTGTCCATAGCAACCTACTCCAGAAAATTAATTAGAAAATCCCCAAACCAGTAAAGGTTAAATTGTCAGAAAGTGAAAATTTGCATTAGGCATTGTCCAAAACCTCAAGCTTGGCAAAGCGCAGCAATAATTTTTTGATTCCACCCTGATCAAAATGTATTTCCGCTTTTCTATCGTTACCGGCACCTTCAATATTAAGGATTTTTCCCCTTCCAAAACGCGTATGGTTCACACGGGCACCTGTTACCAGACCTGGGTCCAAATCCATTGGTTGTGTAGGAGAAGATATTTCGGGCTTTAGTTTGCGGAGCTTACGCAATTGGTTTTCATTTGGACCCTGAACACTGGGAGGTGTTCCGTTCGATGGCTTTACCTGACGCAGCTTGCTCTTGTCCACCTCGCCGAAAATATTCTTATCGATTGTTGATTTGTATCGGTAACCATCATTGACCGGCGTTAGGTTCTCTACATACTTTTCTTCAATTTCTTCCAAAAAACGACTTGGTTCGGCGTCAATCAATTTTCCCCAACGATAGCGGTTTTGTGTATAGGTAAGAAATGCCTGTTTTTCTGCCCGGGTGAGTGCCACGTAGAACAGTCGTCTCTCTTCTTCCAGCTCGCTCCTAGTGTTCATACTCATGGCGGATGGAAACAAATCTTCCTCCATCCCCACGATATAGACGTAGGGGAATTCCAAACCTTTGGCCAGGTGAATGGTCATGAGTGCCACTCTGTCATCATCCTCGATATCCTTGTCCATGTCCGTTGCCAATGCTACATCTTCCAAAAACTCGGTAAGACTCCCCGTGGCATCTGCAACTTCTTTTTGGCCCTCCACAAAATCCTTGATACCGTTCAAAAGCTCCTCGATATTCTCCATTTTGGCAATCCCTTCGGGGGTACCATCTTTTTTGAACTCTAATAAAAGACCTGTCTTCTTTGCTACATGCTCTGCCAGCACAAAGGCATCGGAGCCTTCGTTCATAATCTGGAAGCTCTTGATCATGGTGACAAAATCCGCCAGTTTACGTTTGGTACCGGCATTGATGTTCATATTGAGCTTGTCCAAATGTTCCATGACCTCATAAATGGAACGCCCGTAATGATTGGCTGCAACCACAAGTTTATCAATCGTGGTCTGCCCTATCCCACGAGTAGGAAAGTTTATGACCCGTTTTAGCGCTTCCTCATCTTTGGGGTTGATGACCAATCGCAAATAGGCAAGTACATCCTTGATTTCCTTGCGCTGGTAGAAAGATAATCCACCATAAATACGATATGGGATATCCCGCTTGCGCAGTGCGTCCTCAATGGCGCGGGATTGTGAATTGGTACGATACAGCACGGCGAACTCACCGTTCTGCATTTGATTTTGCATCTTGCTCTCAAAAATGGAGCCAGCCACATACCTACCCTCCTCGGCATCGGTAACACTTCGATGGATTTTTATGAGTCCACCATCGTCATTGGAAGTCCACACATTTTTTTCCAGCTGATTTTTATTGTTTGCAATGATGGAGTTTGCTGCGTTTACAATATTCTTGGTGGAACGGTAATTTTGCTCTAACCGATACACGGCCACATTGTCGTAATCCCGTTGAAAGTTGAGTATATTACTAATGTTTGCGCCACGGAAGGAATAAATACTCTGTGCATCGTCCCCCACCACACAAATATTTTGGTAACGGTCCGATAACGCCTTTACAATTAAATATTGTGAGTGGTTGGTATCCTGGTACTCATCCACCAAAATATATCGGAAACGATCTTGGTATTTCATCAGCACCTCAGGAAATCGGGTCAGTAGCTCATTAGTCCGCAGCAACAAATCATCAAAATCCATGGCACCCGCCTTAAAGCATCTATCTACATAGTTCTGATAGATTTCACCCAACCTTGGGCGCTTGGCCATCGCATCCGCCTCCATCAATTCAGGATTTTGAAAGTATGCTTTCACCGTAATCAAGCTGTTCTTGTAGGAAGATATCCGGTTCTGGACCTGTTTGTACTTGTAAATATCCTTGTCCAGCCCCATTTCTTTGATAATGGCAGCAATCAAACGTTGTGAATCTTGGGTATCGTAAATAGTGAAGTTGCTCGGATAGCCCAGTTTGTCACCATCAAAACGGAGCAATTTGGCAAAAACGGAGTGGAAGGTTCCCATCCAAAGGTTTTTCGCCTCGGAATTGCCAACAATGGTAGCAATACGCTTCTTCATCTCACGGGCGGCCTTATTGGTAAAGGTCAACGCCAAAATATTAAAGGAATCCACTCCTTGCTCCATTAAATGTGCGATTCGGTACGTAAGCACTCGGGTTTTTCCAGAGCCTGCACCGGCAATCACCATTAGAGGTCCATCCTTATGCAGCACGGGGGCGCGCTGCGCATCATTCAATTCATCTATAAAATTACTCAAGGGCCAGAAGCTTTTAAAAGTAGCCGTGAAATTAGCCAATATTGAGCTCTTTCTAAAATCAAGCTTTCAATTTTTATAAACATCGTTTTCGGATTTGGACCTATTTTTAAATATATTTAACGTCTCAACTCAAATAGCTGATGAATTTTCAACGTTTACCTCAATTCCTTTTACTTTTCCTTGTGTTTTCTGGATTTTCTCAAACTACCAAGTCGGGCCCCGTGATAGAAGGCTACGGTGCGGTATGGGAAATCAACGACCCCGACTTTGAGACGGACACATCCCAAGAATTTAAAGTGGTTTTTGATGTTAAGGATGGCCCTGAGTCTGATACAGAACTTAACAGGAACATTAATACCGTTGCCCGTTTTTTGAATATGCACGCCCAAAGTGGCATACCAACCGCTCAATTAAAGGCAGCATTGATAGTGCATGGCACCGCAGCAAGAAATTTACTGTCCGATGATGCATATAAAGCCAGGTATAACGTAGAAAATCCAAATCGAGAACTCGTTGAAAAACTGTTAGCCGCAGGTGTGGAAATAATCATGTGCGGACAGTCGTCCAAAACAAGGGACCTACCAAAAGAAGATTTGATTCCTGGGGTAAAAATCGCGCTCTCCGCCATGACAGCCAATATTCAATTGCAAAACCAAGGTTACCGCCCGATTAGACTATAAACTAACTCAACACAATTATATTATGAAGAACATTTTAGCACTTGCACTTTGCACCGCAAGTTTATCCATGTATGCCCAAGATCATGGGCTGGAAAAGGACATCGCTGCCGTTGAATCCAAAGTGATTGAATGGCGTCGCGACATGCACCAACATCCTGAACTGAGCAACCGAGAGTTCAAAACTGCGGAGAAAATCGCTGCCCACCTAAAATCCCTTGGCATAGAGGTACAAACAGGTGTTGCCCATACTGGCGTTGTAGGTCTCTTAAAAGGGGACCATCCGGGAAAAGTGGTCGCACTGAGAGCAGATATTGATGCATTACCGGTGACAGAAAGAAACGACTTACCATTTAAATCAGAAGTAAAATCCGAGTATTTGGGCGAAGAGGTCGGAGTGATGCATGCCTGTGGACACGACACGCACATTGCAATCATGATGGGAACAGCCGAAGTCTTGGCCAAGAACAAGGACAAAATCCATGGTACCGTAAAATTCATATTCCAACCTGCCGAAGAAGGTGCACCTCCAGGTGAAGAAGGTGGCGCAGAACTTATGGTCAAAGAGGGTGTTCTTGACAATCCAAAAGTGGATGCGATTTACGGACTTCACATTGGCTCCTACTTACCTGTTGGGCACATTGCCTATAAGCCAGGCGGAGCAATGGCCGCAGCACAACGCTTTGTTGTTAAGATCAAGGGAAAACAATCCCACGGTTCACAGCCTTGGGGCGGTATCGACCCCATTTTTGTGGCATCCAAAATTGTAGATGGGTACCAGTCCATCATCAGCCGGGAATTGGAATTGACCAAGGAAGCTGCCGTTATCACGGTCGGAAAAATCAGTGGCGGAGTACGTAACAATATCATTCCGGAAAGTGCCGAACTTATCGGAACTATCCGTACGTTGGATTATGACATGCAAAAACAAGTTAACGATAGGATGATAGAAATGGCTGAAACCATTGCCAAGGCCTACCGTGCCGATGCAACCGTGGAAATCGCCAAAGGAGTTCCAATCACCTACAACGACCCCGATTTGACAGCTACATCGTTACCCAGTCTTCAAGAAGTGGCAGGAGCGGAAAATGTACATTTGATCAAGGCCATAACGGGAGCTGAGGATTTTTCGTTCTACCAAGAAAATATACCCGGTTTCTTTTATGTTTTGGGAGGAAAAGACCCCAATGCAGGTCCTGATGAGCACTTTCCCCATCACACTCCCGATTTTAAAATTGACGATAGCGGATTACAGCTTGGTGTAAAAGCCATGACGGAAATCGCTTTGGATTACTTGGATAGAAGCAAATAATCAATATTAACAAATACATACTTTTAAGCCCCAATGTCCTCCAATATTTGGAATTTGGATGTTGGGGCTTGATATTTGTAGCTACTATATCAAATTGAATAAATGGAAGGATTCCTCGATTTTTTAGGCGACGTCCCTTGGTGGACTTGGGTTTTGATTTTTCTGGCGATAGTGGCCATTCGCGATATCTTTTTTCAAAAGGCCCATACCATCAGCCACAACTATCCGGTGGTGGGGCACCTAAGGTACTGGCTGGAAAGTATAGGACCTGAAATGCGGCAATATTTTGTTGCCAACAATCGGGAAGAACTTCCTTTTAATAGAATAGAGCGAAGCTGGATATATGCATCGGCCAAAAAAGAAAATAATTACGAAGGGTTTGGTACCGACAGGGACATTTACAAGCACCAACATCTTTTTATAAAAAATGCAATGATAGGGTTCCAGGTCCCAGAAAAGCATCCAAATATTGAACATCCATATTTTATACCGTGCGCAAAGGTAATGGGTGCCTATAATAAACGAAGGAAACCATACCGCCCGGCATCCATCATCAATGTATCCGCAATGAGTTTTGGCTCGCTTTCCGCGGCTGCCATCGAATCATTGAACAAGGGAGTTGAAAAGTGCGGCGCCTACCACAATACAGGCGAAGGGGGCCTTTCACCCTATCATAAGCAGGGAGGCGATGTGATTTTTCATTTTGGAACCGGATATTTTGGAGTACGTTCAAGAGATGGAGGGTTTTCAATGGACAAGTTAAAAGTCCTTGTTGATGAAAATCCATGTATCAAAGCTATTGAGATCAAGCTTTCCCAAGGAGCCAAACCTGGTAAGGGAGGAGTACTTCCCGGTTCTAAAATCACCCATGAGCTTGCTGAAATCCGTGGTGTGGAAGTTGGAAAAGATGTCATCTCCCCTCCTACCCACAAAGCATTTTCCACAATTCCAGAGCTTATGGAGTTTATTGAATCCATAGCTGAGGAAACAGGACTCCCCGTCGGAATTAAGGGTGCCATAGGTAAAATTGACCAATGGCAAGAACTTGCCGATTTGATGAAGAAAACGGGCAAAGGCCCAGATTTTATAACCATTGATGGCGGTGAAGGAGGCACAGGAGCAGCGCCTCCAAGTTTTGCCGACCATGTTTCCTTGCCATGGACCTATGGGTTCTCTTCGGTCTACAAGATATTTCTAGACCATGGTCTTACGGATAGAATTGTTTTTATTGGAAGTGGAAAATTAGGTTTTCCCGGGAAGGCCGCCATGGCATTTGCTATGGGCGCGGACTGCATCAACGTGGCCCGGGAAGCCATGATGAGCATTGGATGTATTCAGGCACAGGTTTGCCACACCAATAGATGTCCTGCAGGTGTTGCTACGCAGAACAAATGGAGACAGAGCGGAATCAACGTGCCGTTAAAATCGGATAGGTTGGCCCAATACTTCAATACTTTCAAAAAGGAATTCTTGGAAATCACCCATGCAGCGGGGTATGAACATCCCTGCCAATTTCATATGGAGGATATACAAGTGAATGTGGATGATGATTATCTTAGCAGCGATATTAGAAGGGTGTACAAGTACCAAAAAGAGAAAGTGCCCTTCATCTCTATGCAGGAGCTCTATAATTGTGAGCATCTTGGAGGCAAGAAAACAACTTAATTAAAAACATTATAACTTAGACCCAAATAAATTGTACTACTTATGAAAAACAATCTACTCGTCATTGCGCTTCTTGTTATAACCACAAGTGTTTATTCGCAGAGAAAAAGTGATTTGATTGCTGAAATAGACAATCTAAAATCAAAAATATCCGAAGTGGAACAAGAACTCGCTGTTGCAAAAAGGGAAATATCATCCAGTAATGCCGAAGCAGAGGCCTTGAAATCGGAAAACTTAACGCTTCGTGATGCAAATGCGACCCTGTTGGGCAACATGAGCAATTTTTCACAGCTATCTAAACAAAACTCGGACAACGTGGATCGTGCCATGGCTGCTCTTGCCAGAAAAGAAAGACAATTGAGCGGAATTAATGATATGATTTCTGCAAACGACTCTACCGCTATTGTTTCTCTCACGCGAATAAAACAGACCTTGGGGGAAAATGCCAAAGTAAGTGTCGAAGGTGGCGTAGTGGTCATCAGTAATAGCTTGAATACGCTTTTTGGTTCGGACACCTCTGATAAATTGACGGAAGAAGGCAAAACGTGGTTGGCCGGTGTGGCAGATATTATCAAATCCAATCCAAGTTTTAAGGCCGAAGTAGAAGGATTGAACATTACCGGTGAATTTGGCCCTACCTATGACCAAGTGGCTTCTGTGGCCTCTGAACTCGTGACCAATTTGGAAGTTCCTGCCCAAAACATAGGCATTTCCGCCAAGGATGGTAATTTTAAAGAGGGAATCAACATAAGACTGCAACCCGATTACAAAGGTTTTTACGCTAAGGCCAAAGAAAGTGCTAAAGCGACCCAATAACCTTTAGTCAAAAATACTTTTTACAATTTTGATGCGTTCTTGGTAGTGTAAAATCAATAAAAAACCAGACTACCTTATGAGTGGAGATCAAATACTTCAGTTATTCGCTTATTTAATGCCGGCCGTTGTAACGGGTGCCGTGGCCTTTTACTTTTTTAGATTGCATACCCGAAACGAAGATGGGCGCAGACGATTTTTGTTGCACAAAGATTCCCAAAAGGAAACTTTGCCCATACGTTTGCAAGCGTATGAGCGCATGGCCCTATTTTTGGAACGCATTGCACTTAACAGCCTAGTGGTACGTGTAGCGCCGACCAGTAAAAATAAGGGTGATTACGAAAACTTGCTCATAAAACAGATTGAAACCGAGTTCGAGCATAACTTATCCCAACAAATTTACATGTCGGATGCTTGTTGGAACATTATCAAAACGGCGAAGAACACTACCATACAGATTATTCGTTCCGCTGGAATGAGTACAACTGAATCTCCGGATAAATTACGAGAAGACATCCTAAACCAGACCATGGAAAAGGAATCACCTTCCAATGCAGCCTTGGCCTATGTTAAAAAAGAGGTGAGCGACCTTTGGAAATAAATTATTCCTGTTTTTCAGGTTCTATAGGACTTGTTTCGTCATTCTTGTTCTTGGCATACAGATAACCGCGTTTCCACCACAAGGTCATACGTTCTTTATTGAAAATCAATGAGTTTGTGGTGAGAACCGTTGGCGTATAGTAAAAATTGATGATGGCATTCTTCTGGTTGGCCACCAACTTCCCGATACGCACATTTTGGTTCTCGATACGATCCAACATAAACCCAAAAATGGTAGTAATCAAATCAAAAGGGTTTTTAGATGACATGCGGTTCAAGTGGTTTACCTCGGTATGAAGTACTACAACATCCACTTCCGTAGCGCCACGTAACAAAGCCTCCTCAATCGGTACTAGAGTACCAAGCCCTCCGTCCGCATATTCGCAGCCATCTTTCTTTACTAAACTCATAAATGGAGTGTAATTGGATGAAATCCATATCCAGTCACAGAACTCATCGTAGGTACAATCATTAATGGATTTGTACTCCACCTGATTCAGCGATAAATTTGATACCGTCACCACAACATCCACCTTGCTTTTTTTAAGCTTATTGAATTCTTGGACGGTAATGGAGCTACGAATCAATTTTCTGAGGTTTTCGCTTTCCCCAAAAGTTTTTTTACCCTTGATAAAATTTTTGATCACGTTCCAATGGTTGATGGCAATGGTCTCTACCCCGTGTTTTTTCTTGATGATAAATGGACAATTATTGAAGATACTGTCCTGATTAACATTTGAATAGATATGTTTGATCTTATCCAATTTGTTCAGCGCCAAATGGGATATCAAAAGGCTTCCTGTGGATGTTCCAACGAACAGGTCATAATCATGTTTGGCCTCTTGAATCAAAAATTGGGCAACGCCGCCCGCAAAGGCACCTTTGCTACCTCCTCCCGAAATGACCAATGCCCTCATTCACCTAAAGTTTTCTCCAAATATTGCTTTTCTTCCTGACTTAACAAAGGGTAAAGTCCCTTAATGCGGGCAGTATTCCCTTCGGACTGTAGAAAGTCGCCCAAAATGGTACGGGCCGATTTTTTAAAGTGCCACACGTGATGATTGCACGCATCCACAAGGTTTTTGAGCACGATATCGGTAAAGCCACCAATATTTTTAAGGTACTCAAAAGCTATCAAACGGGTCTCAAAATGATGTTCCGCACCTGTGTAACCGCTCAATTCGTCAAAATACAGCGCCTTTGAATCGGGATTATATTCAGGAGTGACCAAAGCCAGGGTCAACCAAAGCAATCGAATATTCTTATTTGGAAAACCTGTGATACCATCGGTTTCATTTAGGTATTTGCTCCTGTTTTGTGGAAAATCCGTCCATAATCGATATAAAGCAGCCTCTTTGGTGATATAGCTTTTGTCCTTTAAAAGGCTTTCCATCTGCATTTGTAGCTCTGTTGGAATTTTGTCTTGGGAGAGGATTGTGGCCTGCCTTGTCTTTAGATCTCCAGACTGAAGGGTAGTGCCCAAAAAATCGGCCGACAACTTGTCCCCATAATCCAAAACAAGGTTTTCCTTTAATTGACGGGATTTTAATTTTCTCCAATTGCGCTTTAATAGTGCTTCGGCCTTGTCGGGTTGCTCCGCTATCTGTTTTTTAAGCTCAAAATACATTTTGATGGATGCATTCTTTTCCTGCAAAAATGAAACTACCTGATTATAGGGGAAATCTGGGTTCTGTAGCCACAGCTTTTCAAAATCCCCAAGATTATCGTTCGCTGTTTTTTCAATTTCCGCTATAAAATTGGGAATGGTCACGTTCTTAAATGCGTATTTGTCTAGGTAGTTTTGAACCCCTTTTTTAAAGACCGTCTCTCCTACCCTGTCTTGAAGCATCACCAAGGCCCATGCACCTTTTTCGTAGAAGGTTAAGCTACCTGCTCCAGAATTTCGCAAAGCTTCGCCCTGATCATCCTCGGAAAAGTTCCGCAGCGCTTGTGCGGTCTTTAACAAATGCCAATAAAAATAGTCGTCTCCAAAAATATCCTTTTCTGCCAAGTAGGCATAATACGTGGCAAAACCTTCGTGCAACCAATGGTGCTCGCTACTGGTTTCCGTGACCAGATTGCCAAACCATTGGTGGGCCAATTCATGCGCATTGATGTTCACGTAATTCTTGTCCACAAAAGCCGTGGAATCTATTACATATTGATTGGAAAATATGGTGCAGGTAGTGTTTTCCATCCCTGCGTAGAGAAAATCCTGAACGGGCACCTGCTTGTAGTTCTGCCACGGATACGGAATGCCGATTTCAGTTTCCAAAAAGTCAAAAATATGCGCGGTATATCGGTAAGTGGGCTCCACTTTTGCAAAATCCGTAGGTTCGTAGTACAGCTCAATGGGAACTCCCGAAGAGGATTCAATCGTTTTTTTGTTGTAGTCGCCAATGGCAAAACCGACGAGATAGCTGCTCATGGGCTCTTCCATATCAAACTGCCATAAATATCCATCGGAATCGGGCAGGGCTTCTTTTTTTACAAGATTTCCATTGGCGATTACCGTATAATCCTCCTTCAAAAGAATATCAAGGTCAAACTCCACCTTTTCGGTCATGTCATCAAAACTGGGCAGCCAATGACTGGTATATTTTCCCTGACCTTGGGTCCAAACCTGCTCGTTGTTCCTGACCCCATCATCCCATCCTAAAAAATATACCGTTTGTTTTGGTTTGGCCACATAATCTATGGAGACAATGTGATTCTCCCCCATTTTCATCTCCTTTTTGATGGTGATTTTCTTTCCGTTGTAATCGTAATCAGTTTTGATTCCATCAAGAGAGACCATTGAAAAGTCAATATTTACGGCATCCAAAAAAATGGAATCTACGTCCTCTATCACTTTGAATTGATAGGCAACCTTACCACTGATGCGGTTTTCGGAAGGTGTAGGTTCAATGAGTACATCGGCACGGACAAAGTCCACTTTATCCTGAATTTGGGCGGACAAGAACTGTGCGAACAAGAAAAAAATAACTATGGGGCTCAGCTTCATACCATCATCTTATCAAAAGTCCTTCCAAATTACATATTTTAGTTCGATGAATCCCAATTTTCTGCAAACTCCCATTGCATATTTAAAGGGTGTTGGCCCTAACCGAGCCGATATTTTAAAGGCCGAATTGGGCATTGAGACCTTTAGGGACCTGCTACACCTGTTCCCCAACCGATATTTGGACAGGACGAGTTACTATAAGATCAGTCAACTACAGCCCAGTGGCGCCGATGTACAGGTAGTGGGCAAAATTGTTCATATAAAAATGGTAGAACAAAAGCGTGGCAAGCGTTTGGTGGCCACTTTTATGGATGAAACAGGGCAGATGGAGCTTGTCTGGTTCCGAGGTCACAAATGGATCAAGGAAAATCTTAAATTGAACGAACCCTACGTGGTCTTTGGACGGGTCAACAAATATGGAGGCACCTACTCGATGCCCCATCCCGAAATGGAGACTTTGCAAAAGCATCAACAGGGATTAAAAATGGTGATGCAGCCCATCTACCCCTCAACAGAAAAATTGGGAAATTTTGGCATCACCAACAGAGTTTTGGGTAAAATGATCCAAGAATTGTTCTTGGAATGCAAGGGCAAGTTCCAAGAATCGTTATCCCCCACCATTTTGGAAGAATTAAAATTGATTTCGAAGAGTTCCGCTCTTTTCAACATTCACTTTCCGAAGAATCAAGAATTATTGGCCAAGGCTCAGTTTCGTTTAAAGTTTGAGGAACTATTTTTTGTGCAATTGCGATTGATCTCCCAAAATTTACAGCGCAAGCAAAAAATAAAAGGGATGCCTTTTGAAGCCGTGGGCGAAAAGTTTACCGAATTCTTTGAAAACCACCTGCCTTTTGAACTGACCAACGCCCAAAAACGGGTAATAAAGGAAATCCGCAACGATTTGGGCAGCAATGCCCAGATGAACCGACTTTTACAGGGAGATGTAGGTTCAGGAAAAACCATTGTGGCATTGATGTGCATGCTTTTGGCCATCGACAATGGTTTCCAAACCTGTTTGATGGCTCCTACCGAGATCTTGGCAACCCAGCACTACAACGGGCTCAAGGAACTCTTGGAAAACATGGACGTTAAAATTGCGCTCTTGACAGGTTCCACAAAAAAATCTGAACGGACTTTGATTCACAATCAACTGGAAAATGGAAACCTGAATATTTTGGTGGGCACCCATGCTGTTTTGGAGGACAAAGTCCAGTTCAAAAATCTAGGTTTGGCCATTGTGGACGAGCAGCACCGTTTTGGTGTAGCGCAGCGGTCAAAGTTGTGGCATAAAAATCAGACGCCACCTCACATTTTGGTGATGACGGCTACGCCTATCCCAAGAACGTTAGCCATGAGCCTGTATGGCGATCTTGATATCTCTGTAATTGATGAGCTACCGCCTGGCCGTAAACCCATCAAAACAGTCCATAGGTTCGACAGTAACCGTTTGAAAGTATTTCGGTTTATCAAAGATGAGATTAAAAAAGGGAGGCAGATCTATATTGTCTATCCACTGATTCAAGAATCTGAAGCTTTGGATTACAAGGACTTAATGGATGGATATGAAAGTATTGCCCGTGATTTTCCACAGCCCGAGTATCAAATCTCCATTGTGCACGGCCAAATGAAACCTGGCGACAAAGATTATGAAATGGAACGCTTCGTTAAAGGAGAAACACAGATTATGATTGCCACTACGGTAATCGAGGTTGGTGTCAACGTACCGAACGCCTCCGTAATGATCATTGAGAGTGCCGAGCGGTTTGGCCTATCCCAGTTGCACCAGCTTCGTGGGCGTGTTGGGCGAGGTGCGGAACAAAGTTTTTGCATTTTGATGACTGGCCATAAATTATCAGAAGATGCCAAGACCCGTTTACAGACCATGGTGCATACCAACGACGGTTTTGAGATTGCGGAGGTGGATCTTAAACTGAGAGGGCCAGGCGATTTAATGGGCACACAACAGAGCGGCATGTTGAACCTTAAGATTGCCGATATTGTAAAGGATAATCAAATCCTGAAGACGGCCCGTTACTATGCCATCCAATTGCTGAAAGACGATCCAAGACTGGAAAAAGCAGAAAATGCGCCTATTTTAAATGCCTATTCCAAAATGATGGCCAACAAAACCATTTGGAATTATATTAGTTAGCAGCGATTTAGGTTTGTAATTGCAAGATGATACGATTCTCCAAGCTTCTTTGTTATAAATTGAAAATCAACACTTACCATTTGTTAACTTTAAAAATAACCCATTGAAATTGCGGTTGAACATCGTAATTTTACAACTAACCGAAAATCGGTTTACACACAAATTTTAACTTTGTAGGCTTACAAATTATTGAAGACACAATGAGCAAGACACTTTTTGATAAAGTTTGGGATTCCCACGTGGTGAAGCATATTGAAAATGGTCCAGATGTACTCTTTATTGACAGGCATTTGGTCCACGAAGTAACGAGTCCCGTAGCTTTTTTAGGATTAAAGAACAGAGGAATAAAAGTATTGTATCCAGAGCGCACCTTTGCGACCGCAGACCACAATACTCCTACCCGCAACCAGCACTTGCCCGTTAAGGACCCCTTGTCCGCCAATCAGTTAAAGGCTCTGGAAGAAAACGCCAACGCCCACAACATACCCTATTGGGGACTTGGACATAGGAAAAACGGCATTGTGCACGTAATTGGTCCAGAAAACGGAATTACCGTACCTGGGGCCACCATTGTTTGTGGCGATTCCCACACCTCCACGCACGGTGCCTTTGGTGCCATCGCTTTTGGTATCGGTACCAGTGAAGTGGAAATGGTACTCTCCACCCAATGCATTATGCAGCCCAAACCAAAGAGTATGCGGATCAATGTAAATGGGGAATTGAGCGAAGCAGTTACCCCGAAAGATGTAGCGCTCTTCATTATTTCCAAATTGTCCACCTCTGGTGCAACTGGGTACTTTGCCGAATATGCAGGCGATGTCTTTAAAAATATGTCGATGGAAGGCCGTATGACCGTTTGCAACCTCAGTATTGAAATGGGTGCCCGTGGCGGTATGATCGCTCCAGACGAAACCACGTTTGAATACATCAAAGGAAGGGAATATACCCCGAAAGGCAAAGATTGGGACGCTGCCATGGAATACTGGAGCACACTCTATTCTGATGATGATGCCGAGTTTGATAAAGAGGTGACTTTTGATGCCAGTGAGATAGAACCGATGATCACTTTCGGTACCAACCCTGGAATGGGCATCGGTATCAGCAAGGACATTCCTTTGGCGGAAAGCATCGACGGTTCTCCAGCTACTTACAAAAAATCCTTGGAATACATGGATTACAACGAAGGTGAGGCCATGGTGGGCAAACCTATCGATTTTGTGTTCCTCGGAAGCTGTACCAATGGTAGAATTGAAGATTTTAGAGCTTTTGCCTCTATCATAAAAGGAAGGAAAAAAGCGGACAACGTGACCGCTTGGTTGGTTCCTGGATCTCACAAAGTGGAAGAGGCTATCAAGGAGGAAGGCATCTTGGATATTTTGACCGAAGCTGGTTTTGAATTGAGAGAGCCTGGCTGTTCCGCCTGTTTGGCCATGAACGACGATAAGATTCCCGCTGGGAAATATGCGGTAAGTACCTCCAACAGGAATTTTGAGGGAAGACAAGGACCAGGAGCCCGTACCTTATTGGCAAGTCCATTGGTGGCAGCTGCTGCAGCCGTTACTGGAAAAGTGACCGACCCAAGAGAATTGATGCACGAAGAAATATTGGCGTAACAATAAACACTGCACAATTAGCAATGAACAAATCCATTGGTAATTGATAATTGACAACTGAAAATTGAAATAAAAATGGCTTACGATAAATTCAACATACTAACTAGTTCCACGGTACCATTGCCCATAGAGAATGTGGATACCGATCAAATCATTCCCGCACGATTCCTAAAAGCTACCGAGCGTAAAGGGTTTGGAGACAATTTGTTCCGTGACTGGAGATATAATTCCGATGGCACGCCAAAAGAGCAATTCGTACTGAACAATCCTATCTACTCAGGAAAGATTTTGGTAGGTGGCAAAAACTTTGGCTCAGGTTCCTCACGAGAACATGCAGCTTGGGCGGTATACGACTACGGATTCCGCTGTGTGGTATCCAGCTTTTTTGCAGATATTTTTAGGGGAAACTGTCTAAATATCGGAGTTCTTCCCGTTCAGGTGAGTCCCGAGTTCTTGGACAAAATCTTCAAGGCCATCGAAGCCAACCCAAAAACCGAGTTGGAAGTGAACCTTCCCGAGGAAAAAATCACCATTTTGGCCACCGGCGAAAGTGAAGGTTTCGACATCAACAATTACAAAAAACAGAATATGCTCAATGGTTTTGATGATATCGACTACTTGTTGAACATTCAGAAAGACATTGAGAAATACGCGGAAAGCACGCCTTTATAATCCATTGCTCGGAACACTACGGCACACAAAATGAAAACACGCACCATAGAAATCATGGACACCACCCTGCGGGATGGTGAACAAACCTCTGGGGTTTCCTTTTCGGCTTCGGAAAAGCTCACCTTGGCAAAGCTTTTATTGGAAGAGCTCAAAGTAGACCGTATCGAAGTTGCCTCTGCCCGCGTTTCCGAAGGGGAACTGGAAGCTGTGAGAAAGATAACCGATTGGGCCGCTACAGAAGGTTATATTTCCAAAGTGGAAGTGCTGACTTTTGTGGACAATGGCGTATCGCTCAAATGGATGCAAAAGGCAGGTGCAAAGGTTCAGAACCTACTCACAAAAGGCTCATTGAACCATTTAATCCATCAACTCAAAAAGACTCCAGAACAGCATTTTACAGAAATTGAAAAGGTAGTTTCCGAAGGAAACAAATTAGGCATAGACACCAATGTATATTTAGAGGATTGGAGCAACGGAATGCGCAATTCCAAGGACTACGTTTTTCAGTTTTTGGACTTCCTGACCCAACAACCCATTAAACGAATTTTGCTTCCAGACACTTTGGGTGTATTGACCCATACCGAAACTGGAGCATTTTTCAAGGAAATCATTGAAAGGTATCCAAATACTCATTTTGATTTTCACGGTCACAATGATTACGACCTTAGCGTGGCCAATGTAATGGAAGCCCTAAGAGCTGGTGCCCACGGATTGCACCTCACGGTAAATGGTATGGGCGAACGCGCTGGCAACGCACCTTTGGCAAGCGCTGTGGCCGTTATCAACGACTTTTTACCCGAAATCAAGATTGGAGTTAAGGAATCATCGCTTTACAAAGTAAGTAAATTGGTGTCCGCCTTTACGGGTTTCAGCATACCTGACAACAAACCTATTGTTGGAGATAATGTATTTACCCAAACTGCTGGAATACATGCGGATGGAGACAGTAAAAAGAATCTTTACTTTAATGATTTATTACCTGAACGTTTTGGTAGGAAACGCAAATATGCGCTGGGCAAAACATCGGGAAAAGCAAACATTCAAAAGAATCTTCAAGAACTTGGGTTGACCTTGAACGATGACGAACTGAAAAAAGTCACGGAACGCATCATTGAGCTTGGGGACAAAAAAGAACGAGTCACAAAAGACGACCTGCCCTACATCATTTCCGATGTACTTGACAGCAACCTGCATCAGCAAAAGGTTTTTGTGAAATCATACGTTTTAACGCATTCCAAAGGACTAAAACCCTCCACTACCCTTTCCATAGAAATTGAAGGTAAAATCTATGAGGAAAATGCCCAAGGCGATGGTCAATTTGATGCCTTCATCAACGCCTTGAAAAAAGTGTACAAAAAAGAAGGTAGAGAATTGCCCAAACTAGTGGACTATGCGGTGCGTATTCCCCCAGGCAGTAATTCCGACGCCCTTTGCGAGACCGTGATCACTTGGCAGACCAAGGAAAAAGACTTTACCACCCGCGGACTCGATTCGGACCAAACGGTATCTGCCATAAAAGCCACGGAAAAAATGTTGAATTTGGTATAACAGACTTTGATAATTGTTTATTGATAACTGATAATTGATATAATGAAACTAAACATAGCACTCTTGGCCGGAGATGGAATTGGCCCCGAAGTAATTGATCAAGCCGTAAAAGTATCTGACGCTGTAGCTGCAAAGTTCGGTCACGAAATTAGCTGGACCCCTGCCCTAACCGGTGCTGCAGCCATTGATGCGGTTGGCGAACCTTACCCGGACGAAACCCACGAAGCCTGTGTTGCTGCCGATGCCGTCCTTTTTGGAGCCATTGGCCACCCGAGATTTGACAATGACCCTTCTGCCAAGGTACGTCCCGAGCAAGGTTTGTTGAAAATGCGCCAAAAACTGGGGTTGTTCGCCAATGTACGTCCGACCTTTACTTTTCCATCTTTGATAGATAAATCGCCATTGAAAAGAGAGCGCATCGAAGGAACGGATTTGGTATTCCTACGTGAACTTACAGGAGGTATCTACTTTGGAAAAAGAGGTCGTGAGGACAATGACAATACTGCTTACGATACCTGCACCTACACGCGTGCAGAAGTGGAACGTTTGGCTAGAAAAGGTTTTGAAATGGCCATGCAGCGATCCAAAAAACTTTGTTGTGTGGACAAGGCCAACGTTCTGGAAACTTCGCGTTTATGGAGAGAAACCGTTCAGAAATTGGAAAAAGACTATCCAGAAGTGGAAGTATCCTATGAATTTGTGGATGCCGTAGCCATGCGTTTGGTACAATGGCCAAGTGCCTACGACGTTTTGATCACAGAAAACTTGTTCGGTGATATTTTAACGGATGAAGCTTCCGTGATTTCAGGATCTATGGGATTGATGCCATCAGCCTCTTTGGGGGAAAAGACTTCCTTGTTTGAACCCATTCATGGTTCTTACCCACAGGCTGCAGGAAAGGATATTGCCAACCCATTGGCCACCGTTTTATCCGCAGCAATGATGTTCGAAACGGCATTTGGACTTAAGGACGAAGCCGAAGCCATCCGTGAGGTCGTGAACAAATCATTGGCTGAAGGTGTGGTTACCGAAGATCTTGCCGATGGCGGGAAAGCATACAAGACCAGCGAAGTTGGTGATTGGTTGGCCAAGAATATTTAATCAACCCATATGAAAACCAAAAAAAAGCCCCGAAATTCGGGGCTTTTTTTTATTCTTGAAGTTTTCTTTTACAAAATATAGTCAGTACTCAAAAAGTTACTCACTTTAGCCTCCATCAATTGCTCTACCGTCTGTACGTTCAGGTTGTTGTCCTTGAATGCTACAAATGTTCGGATAGAGAATGAACGCAGGGCATCGTGTACGCTCAATGTGGACTGGGCAGAATCCTTTCTTCCCGTAAACGGATACACATCCGGGCCACGCTGGCAGGAACTGTTCAGGTTTACGCGGCACACCAAATTCGCCAATGTATCGATCAGCGGGGACAAGGTATACACATCCTTACCGAACAAGCTGACCTGCTGTCCGTAGTTTGATTCGGCCATATCATCCAAGGGCTCTTCAATATCCTGAAAGGAAAGTACTGGAATTATTGGCCCAAATTGCTCTTCTTGATAGACCCGCATATCCTTGGTTACAGGATAAAGCACTGCTGGCCATATGTAATTGTCAAAATGCTTCCCTCCTTTTTTGTTGATGATTTTGGCTCCTTTCGCCAAAGCATCATCCAACAACTCCTGAATGTAAGCAGGCTTATCGGGTTCAGGAAGTGGTGTCAGGCTAACGCCGTCGTCCCATGGATTACCGAATTTTAATCCATCGACTTTCTCCGCGAAATTCTTTAGGAATTTATCCTTGATTTCATCGTGAACGTAGACCACCTTTAACGCGGTACAACGCTGCCCATTAAACGACAAGGTACCCGAAATACACTCGTTGATGGTCAAATCCAATTCAGCATCGGGAAGTACAATGGCGGGGTTTTTGGCTTCCAAGCCCAAAACCAAACGCAATCTGTTGCTCTTGGGGTGTTGTTCTTGTAATGCATTCGCTGATTTACTGTTTCCTATCAAGGCCAGCACATCCACCTTTCCTGTTTGCATTATGGGGGCCGCTACGGTTCTTCCTCTACCGAAAAGTATATTCACCACTCCTTTTGGAAAACAGCTCTGAAAAGCTTCCAGAAGTGGCGTAATCAACAAAACTCCATGTTTTGCCGGCTTAAAAATGGTAGTATTCCCCATGATGATAGCGGGAATCAACAAAGCAAAAGTCTCATTCAACGGATAGTTGTATGGCCCAAGGCACAACACCACTCCAAGAGGGCCCCTACGGATGTGGGCATAAACGCCATCATGCTTTTCAAATTTGGCGTTATTGCGGTCCAATTGCTTATATTCCTCAATGGTGTCGTAAATATACTCAACGGTACGATCAAACTCCTTGTAAGAATCTGGCTTGGATTTTCCTATCTCCCACATCAAAAGCTTCACCACTTGTTCACGCTTTTGCTCCATTTTCTTCACGAAGGCTTCCATGCACTCAATACGGTCCTTCACTTTCATGGTTGGCCATAGCCCCTGTCCTTTGTCGTAGGCTGCCAAAGCGGCCTCCAAAGCATCCAAGGCCTCGGCTTCTCCCATGTCGGGTACACTTCCCAAAGTCGTTGGGGCATATTCCTCCGTGGATGATATGGTGGAGATTACAGGACTGGTATCCCCGTCCCATTTACGTAATTCTCCATTGACCAAATATGTTCTTTGATGAAGCTCTTCGGTAATTTGAAAAGCTTCCGGAATTTTGTTCTTTGTTGTTGCCATTAGTTGTTATTATTGATTCTTGTTGATTATAAATGGGTCGACCTTCCTATACAAAGCTAACATAAAAACCTTTTTAAGGCCGGAGGATTTCATTCCATTGCTATAGAAACTGAAAGAAAACCAGGTCTGTAAAAACATGGATCGTAAATGTTAGGGGCATCACACCAAATACTGGAACAGGTCAGGTTTATTGTTGAGATAATCCCCAAAGAAATTATTGTCCTTCATCCGTTGGATCAAGGGCGCCAAGTCATCGGGAGATTTTAGCTCCACACCAACTATGGCAGGTGCATTTTCCCTGCTCGACTTTTTTGAATATTCAAAATGTGTAATGTCGTCATTGGGCCCCAAAATATCCACCACAAATTCCTTTAACGCACCTGGGCGCTGTGGAAATCTCACAATAAAATAGTGCTTCAATTGAGCATACAGCAAGGCTCTTTCCTTGATTTCTGCCGTACGGGTAATGTCGTTATTGCTTCCACTTACCACGCAGACCACGTTCTTGCCCTTGATTTCTTCCTTGAAATAATCCAAGGCTGCAATCGTCAAGGCGCCTGCGGGCTCCACCACAATGGCATCCCTATTGTAAAGGTCCAAGATGGTCTGACACACTTTCCCTTCGGGAACGGTTATCATTTTATGAAGATATTCCCTGCAAATAGGATAGGTCAACGACCCGACTTTCTGAACCGCTGCACCATCGATAAACTTATCAATGTTTTCAAGCTCCACCAACGATCCCTCTTCAATGGATTTCAACATGGAAGGTGCTCCTTCGGGCTCAACCCCTATTATTCTGGTGTTGGGAGACAAAGCCTGGAAGGTGCCACAGAGACCCGATGCCAATCCACCACCACCAACGGCGACAAAAACGTAATCAATGGGCTCGCTGGTTTGTTGCAGGATTTCCAAACCAACGGTAGCTTGGCCCTCGATGGTTTTTTCATCATCAAACGGATGGACAAAAGTTTTGCCTTCCTGCTCACAGAACAATTCGGCTGCTTTTTTGGAATCGTCAAAGGTGTCTCCTTCAAGAACCACATCCACCCATTCCCCACCGAACATCGTGGTCTGGTCTATCTTCTGTTTTGGCGTGACCACGGGCATATAAATGGTTCCTTTTACCTGTAAATGACTACAGGCAAAGGCAACGCCCTGCGCGTGGTTCCCTGCGCTGGCACACACGACACCGTTGTCCAGTTGGTTTTGGCTTAATGAGCTTATCTTGTTGTACGCTCCACGGATTTTGTAGCTACGCACCCTGTGGAGGTCTTCCCGTTTAAGAAGAATGTTGGCCCCATGGGTTTTGGAATAGCGGATACTTTGCTGCATAGGCGTAACCTCCGCCACTTGGGCAATGGTCTTCGCTGCTTGATAAATATCCGCTATTTGCGGAAAGTAAGTTTCCACAGTTTCACTCATGGGGCCAATGGTTTTATGTTATCCGATTGGCTTCATGGCGGTCATTGATGCGCGCAACCTGGCACCAACCACCTCTACATTGTGCTCACGGATGGCTTTGTTCACCGCGATCAACCGTACGTTGTCCACGCCAGTGTCCTTGCCTTCGCCAAAGTGCTTGCCAATGATATCCGTGTCCACTTTTTTCATAAAATCGGTCAAAAGCGGTTTACACGCATGGTCGAACAAGTAACAACCGTACTCTGCCGTATCGGAGATCACACGGTTCATTTCGAACAATTTCTTTCTAGCAATGGTATTTGCGATCAACGGTGTCTCGTGCAATGACTCATAATAGGCTGATTCCCCGATGATTCCAGATTCGGTCATCGTCTCATAGGCCAATTCCACTCCTGATTTCACAAAAGCGACCATCAAAACGCCATTGTCGTAGTATTCCTGCTCAGAGATTTCCATATCTCCCGCTGGAGTTTTTTCGAATGCAGTTTCTCCTGTGGCAGCTCTCCAATCCAACAGGTTTTTATCACTATTGTCCCAGTCTTCCATCATGGTTTTGGAGAAATGTCCGCTCATAATGTCATCCATATGTTTTTGGAACAACGGACGCATGATCACTTTCAATTCTTCTGCCAAATCAAATGCTTTGATCTTGGCAGGATTGGACAAACGGTCCATCATATTGGTGATACCTCCTTGCTTCAAACCTTCGGTGATGGTTTCCCATCCGTATTGGATCAATTTGGAAGCATAGGCTTTATCAACCCCTTTTTCAACCATTTTGTTGAAGGATAAGATGGATCCTGTTTGCAACAAACCACAAAGAATGGTCTGCTCGCCCATCAAATCTGATTTTACTTCCGCCACGAATGATGATTCAAGAACCCCTGCTTTATCCCCTCCAGTTGCTGCAGCATAAGCCTTGGCTTGTTCCAAACCTTTGCCCTCTGGGTCGTTTTCTGGGTGTACGGCAATCAGAGTTGGTACACCAAAACCTCTTTTGTACTCTTCACGTACCTCGGAACCAGGACTTTTTGGGGCCACCATGATCACGGTAAGGTCCTCACGTACCTGCATTCCTTCTTCCACAATATTGAAACCGTGCGAGTAGGACAACGTTGCTCCTTTTTTCATCAAAGGCATTACTGTGCCTACCACATTGGTGTGCTGCTTGTCGGGAGTAAGGTTGATGACCAAATCTGCAGTTGGGATCAAATCCTCATAGGACCCCACCACAAAGTTGTTCTCTTTTGCGTTTTTAAAGGATTGTCTTTCCTCTTTGATAGCTGCTGGGCGAAGCGCGTACGAAATGTCCAATCCCGAGTCACGCATGTTCAGCCCTTGGTTCAACCCCTGGGCACCACACCCAACAATTACAATTTTCTTTCCTTTTAATGCGGTAACACCATCAGCAAATTCGCTGGAATCCATGAATCTACATTTTCCCAACTGTGTCAGTTGTTCGCGAAGTGATAGTGTGTTAAAGTAATTTGCCATTTTTAGTATTTGATTTTACGCTATTTAGTTTTCTTGAAATTCCTGTAATATTTCGCTGATCGGCATTGCCGCCTTCGTCACCGCAATACGGCCCGAACGTACAAATTGCATAATGCCATACGGCAAAAGGGCGTCGTGCATCTCATCAATTTCGTGCCTGCGGCCTGTTTTGGCCAAAGCAAAAAATTCACGGTTCACGGTTACGATCTGTGCATTGCTTTCTTTGATGATATTCTGGATCTGACGCTCATCGAACAACAAGTGCGAAGCAATTTTGAACAATGCAGATTCTTGATAAATGGTTTCATCATCGGTGTGATAGTATGCCTTGATAACCTCTATTTGTTTTTCAATTTGACCTACTATCTTGCGTGTCCAATCCTCGGTGGTAAAGACCACAATCGTGAATTTAGAAACACCTTCAATCTCTGATTTTGAAACATTTAAGCTTTCAATGTTGATGTGTCGCTTTAGGAATATTCCAGATATTCTATTGAGCAGTCCCACATGATTTTCGGAATACACCGAGATGGTATACCATTGTTTTCCCATGTTGTTTTTTATTTTTTTACTGCAACTATAAGTCCTGTGGACCAGTCCATCTTTGTTATTGTAATATCTTTTCTTTTCTCGATCGTTTTGACCAATTCGTTTGCTTTTTCTTCATGTCCCTCAGGCCAATTGGGTTGCTTCTTCATGTCGTCGATTACATAGTAACCGCCTTTTTTCAACAATACCAAGGCTGTATCCAAATGACTGTATTTTCCTGGCCACGCATCCGCAAAAATCAAATCGAAGGAATCACCTTTATATTCTTCCAGCCATTCGCCGCCATCGGCGCAAACCAGCTCCAATCTATCTTCGTCCTCAAAAAATAGCTGGGCCACTTCAATAAGTTCGGAATCATTGTCAACACTTGTTATGCTTGAATCTTCGTCCATTCCTTTAACCATCCACGCCAAGGATAAACCGATTCCTGTACCCAATTCCAAAAAGTTTCCTGAAGGCTTTGATGCTACCAGTGTTTTCAACAAAGTACCGATGTAAATATCGGAAGGCATGGTAAACCCCATTTCTTTGCTCTTCTCAAGCAAATCTTGATATTGCTTGGGCTGTTCTATGATAAAGGATTGGTCCATTATTTCAATCTGATATCGGAAACAGAGGCTCCCGATGGAATCATAGGGAATACATTATCCTCTTTCTCCACTTTCACTTCCAAAAAGTATGGGTCTTTGGACGCTATCATTTCTTGAACGGCCTCTTGAAGGTCGGCTCTTTCGGTCACCCTTCTTGATTTGATATGATATCCTTCGGCAATCTTTACAAAATCAGGATTTGTCATTACGGTTGATGCATATCTCCTGTCAAAGAAAAGTTCTTGCCACTGACGCACCATGCCCAAGTGATCGTTGTTCAATACCACAATTTTCACGGGGACATTGTGTTGGAAAATAACACCCAACTCCTGAATGGTCATCTGATAACCACCATCACCGATAATGGCGACCACTTCGCGATCCATGGCCCCCATTTTGGCGCCAATGGCCGCAGGAAGACCAAATCCCATGGTTCCCAGACCTCCTGAAGTAATATTGCTCTTGGATTGTTTGAACTTTGCATAGCGACAGGCAATCATCTGATATTGTCCCACATCGGAAACCATTACGGCTTTATGACCCGAAGCCACGTTGATCTGTTCAATCACTTCGCCCATGGTCAGTCCTTCTTTGGTCGGGTGAATATCGTTATGAATCAGGGTATCGTATTCAATTTGATACATTTTATCAAACTCGGCCCTCCATTCCTTGTGCTCTTTCTTATCCAGCAATGGAAGTATTTGCGCTAAAGTTTCCTTGGCATTGCCCAAAACGGCAACGTCCACTTTTACGTTTTTGTTGACTTCAGCCTGGTCGATTTCAAAATGAACGATTTTCGCCTGCTTCGCATAGGTCTCCAAGTTTCCTGTTACACGGTCATCAAAGCGCATTCCAATTGCTATAAGCACATCGCATTCGTTCGTCAACATATTGGGTCCGTAGTTCCCATGCATCCCTACCATGCCTACATTCAACGGGTGGTCGGTATCCATGGCGGAAAGACCGAGAATGGTCCAAGCTGCTGGAATTCCCGCTTTTTCCACCAAAGCTTTGAGTTCGGCCTCGGCCTCTCCCAAAATCACACCTTGACCAAATACGATAAAAGGTTTTTTAGCGCTATTGATGAGCTCTGCTGCCTTCTCGATACTGCTTGGATTTGGTTTTGGTACGGGCTTGTAGCTTCGTACGGCCGTGCACTTTTCATATACAAAGTCGAATTCATCAAACTGGGCATTCTTGGTAATATCCACCAAAACGGGACCTGGTCTTCCCGAGCGTGCAATATAAAATGCCTTCGCCATGATTTCTGGAATCTCCTCCACCTTGGTGATTTGGTAGTTCCACTTGGTCACGGGCGTAGAAATACCTACGATATCTGTTTCCTGGAACGCATCGGAACCCAAAAGACTTCTCGTTACCTGACCCGTGATACAAACCATAGGGGTGGAATCTATCTGCGCATCGGCAATCCCGGTCACTAAATTGGTCGCTCCAGGTCCAGAAGTTGCCATGGCAACCCCTACTCTGCCCGTAACCCTGGCGTAACCTTGGGCAGCATGCGTAGCACCTTGCTCGTGACGCGTTAAAATATGGGTAAGTTTATCCTGAAACTTATATAATTCGTCATACACGGGCATAATGGCACCGCCTGGGTAGCCATAGATCAAATCCACTCCTTCTGCGAGCAAACAATGGATTATTGCCTCCGCACCAGTAATCCTGATGGCCTTTTGACTTTTACTATCTTTTTTTTGTGCTTTCAATGTCTCCATAAGCCTGTATTTAGGGAGATACCCCTATCATGATTGTTAAAACAAATCGGTAACACAGCCTTTTGCTGCGGATGATACCGTTTTGGCGTATTTGTACAAGCTCCCTGATTTTATTTTCAATTCAGGTTGCTTCCATTCTTTTCTCCGTTGTTCGAACTCTTCGTCCGAAATATTAATATTGATGGTGTTGTTCACGGCATCTATCGTGATTTCATCGCCGTCTTTTACCAAGGCGATTCCGCCACCAACTTGTGCTTCGGGGGAAACATGGCCCACTACAAATCCGTGGGAACCACCCGAGAACCTTCCATCGGTGATCAAGGCTACATCTTTTCCAAGGCCTGCACCCATAATGGCGGAAGTTGGCTTCAACATTTCGGGCATTCCAGGTGCTCCTTTTGGACCTTCGTATCGGATGACCACCACATCGCCCTTTTGAACTTTTCCTGTATGAATGCCCTCGTTTACGGCAACTTCGCTATCAAAAACACGGGCGGTTCCCGTAAATTCAAGTCCTTCTTTTCCTGTGATTTTTGCCACAGCACCTTCGGAAGCAAGGTTTCCATATAATATACGAATATGTCCCGTTTCCTTAATGGGTTGCTCCTTTTTTCTGATGATGTCTTGACCTTCTTGCAAATCTGGGGCGTCCAATAAGTTTTCGGCCAAAGTTTTTCCCGTAACGGTCATACAATCTCCGTGAAGCATACCTTCCTTCAACATATATTTCAATACCGCAGGAACTCCGCCAACGTTATGCAGGTCTTCCATCAAATACTTTCCGCTAGGTTTTAAATCGGCCAACAAAGGCGTGGATTCACTTATTCTTGTAATGTCTTCCAAAGTAAAATCCACATCAGCCGCATGCGCGATGGCCATAAAGTGAAGCACCGCATTCGTAGATCCCCCGAGCACGGTGACCAATCTAAAGGCATTCTCCAATGCTTTTTTGGTAACGATATCCCTTGGTTTGATGTCTTCTTTCAGCAAATGGTACAATGCTGCACCCGATGCTTCGCAATCTGCTTGTTTTTTATCGTTTACTGCAGGAATTGATGAATTGAACGGCATGGACATTCCCATCGCCTCAATGGCAGATGCCATGGTATTGGCGGTGTACATCCCTCCGCAGGCTCCAGCTCCTGGACACGCTTTGTGGATTACTTCCTTGTATTCATTCTCTTCTATGGCCCCAGCCACTTTTTGTCCGTAAGCTTCAAAAGCTGAGATGATATCCAATTTTTTATTGTTATGACAGCCTGGTGCAATGGTCCCACCGTATACCAAAATGGATGGGCGGTTCAATCGCAATTGGGCCATAAGGGCACCTGGCATGTTCTTGTCGCACCCTACCACGGTTACCAATCCGTCATAGCTCATGGCATGGATAACGGTTTCAATGGAATCTGCAATAATGTCACGCGAAGGCAACGAATAGCGCATACCTGGGGTACCGTTGGAAATTCCATCACTTACCCCGATGGTGTTGAAAATAAGGCCGACCAAATTGGAAGACTCCACTCCTTTTTTCACTTCGAGAGCCAAATCATTGAGGTGCATGTTGCAAGGGTTTCCCTCGTACCCTGTACTCGCTATTCCGATTAGGGGTTTTTGTAAATCTTCATCCGTTAGTCCAATCGCATGCAACATGGCCTGGGCGGCAGGCAAGGTTGGGTCTTGTGTTACTTTTTTGCTAAACTTGTTCAATTCCATTATCAAATTTCATTCAAATACAGTATTCTTCTGAATTTATACAGTAATTCAAAGATAAATGTTTAAAAAGCCCTAGATTTTTAACAGTTGTTCGCTGTTTAAATCCACTGGAAACATAATAAACATAAATAACTGTATTTCAGTTTTTTAGATTGATTAAAATTCCAATATTCAATTAATTTTATTGTAATAAAAAAGGCCTGTATCGTGTGGGATACAGGCCTTTTTAAGTCAATAACAAGTCTGTATCAGCCCATTTCTGGAATAATCACGACCTCGACAATGACTTGTTTATTTCTTTTCATAGGTCAATGGTACGAAAAATATTATGAATTTAGAATCAAGAATTAGAATATGTTTCTCAGACCAGTTTAAACTTCAACTCATCCCCATACTTTTTCTGTGCAAGCACCGATATGGATTCCTCGCTCAATTGAAGTATACGGGGATACCCTCCTGTGGTCTGGCCATCTTTCATTAAAATGATCATGCGGCCTGCCGGTGTCAGCTGTACAGTTCCGGGCAAGGTTCCCGAGGTCAGCATGGAATGGGAGTGTCCGGTAATCAGCTCGGAGAGTTGGTAGGCCATTCGGTTGTTTTCCTTGGAAACTGTGTAAGGTTTTGCGAAAATCTCCATGAGCTGACCATCGGATAGCAACGAAAATTCTGGGCCCTTGTACACTTTCAATGTGTTTTTCTCAAAATGCTCCTCTATTTTGATTTCGGATATTTTTGGCTCGTAGGACAAGGTTTCCTTATATGGTATTTCATCACCATCCTTGAGTCGGGCAGACTTGGTGACCGGGAAAAAAAGTGAATGGCTATCGAGCACTTTTTTGGACTGAAAACCGCCTTTTATGGCCAAATACCCGCGGAACCCGGTTTCCAATCGACCGTAGGATAGAATATCGCCCTTTTCCACTTTTAGCACCGTGTAGTTATCAATGGGTTGATTGTTCAAGGTAGCAACGATATGTGCCCCTGACAAACAGATGTACGAAGTGGTATCGAACAACAGCGTGGGACCGGTCATGGTAATTTCGATGACCGCGGCATTTTCATCATTCTCCAAAAGCATATTTGCCTTTTTCACGGACTCCACATCCATGGCCCCTGATATTGGAACCCCGATATCGCGATGTCCGAACCTGCCAAGGTCCTGAATCGTTGAATAAAGGCCCGGTTTTAAAACTTTAAGCATTCAGCACAACTTTTTCCGGTTCGTAAATACCTACTTCGCCCTCAATTTTATGTAGTTTGTATTCTGCTTTCGATATGCTTTCAAACTGTATCTTGTCCCCCACCTTAACAAAACAAGGGTCCTTTTTGGTAGGATCGAACAAATTGATCGGGCAATTGCCAATAATATTCCATCCGCCCGGGGAATCCTGTGGATAAATGCCCGTTTGTTTACTGGCCAACCCTACCGAACCTTTCTGCACCTTTAACCTGGGTTCGGCCCTTCTGGGAATCTCCAAGGATGTTGGGAGTCCGCCCAAATACATAAAGCCGGGCAAAAATCCGATGCCGTACACCACATATTGGTGCGATGTGTGCTGCTCAATAAGTTCTTTGACCGACAAACCTAATGTTTTGGAGGCCTCTTCAATGTCCATTCCGAATTCGAGGTCATAGCACACGGGTAATGTCCATAAATGTTGTATGCGCTCTGTTTTGGATTTGGCCTGTTTTTCGTGGCACTCCAGAATCATGTTTTTGGTCTCCTCAAAGTCGATATGGTCTTGGTTATAGACCATGGTCAAGGAATTATAGGCCACGGACATTTCCCAACCTGGAATTTCCAGTTCTTTGAAAGCGTCCATAAAATCGAGGATGTCCGCTAAAATGGATTCACTCACCTTTTCGGGCCATTCTACTAAAACAGCTCGTTCTCCGAAAGGCTTAATGCTGATGGGGTAACTTTTCACTTTTGTATCTGCACCTGGTTTTGGGGTAATGCTTTTGAAAGATACATTAATATTTTTAATGCAGAAACCGTATCGCCATGTATGCAAAGGGTGTCCGCCTGAATATTTAAGGATTGGCCTTGCACCGAAACCACTTCTCCCTTTTTGATGATGGGCAATATGTGTTCTAAAACGGTTGCAGGTTCTTCAATCAAAGCATTCTCTTCTTTTCTGGAAACGAGGGATAGGTCGGAATTGTAATTTCGGTCCGCAAAGGCTTCAAACCAGATTTTAAATCCACGCTCTTCTGCCATTTCCGCAATTACCGACTTGAACGGAACATAGAGCACGGCTTGATTCTTATACTTTTCAACAGCATCCAAATATACCTTTGCCAAATCTCCATCTTTCGCAGTTTGATTGTACAGCGCACCATGCGCTTTGATGTGATGCAGGCTGACTTCCGTCTTTTTCAATACTTCATCAAAAATCGACAATTGCTGCCTAATGCTTTGTATTAAATCTTGGTTGGAAATATCCATCACTTCCCTGCCAAAATTGGCCTTATCCGGATAAGATGGGTGCGAACCTACCTTGATATTGTTTCGCTTGGCGAGTTTGGTCACCTTCAACATGGTTTCCCTATCTCCCGCATGTCCTCCGCAAGCTATATTGCAAGAACTTATAAAAGGGAAAATATCGGCCTCATTGCCCACACCCTCACCTACATCACAATTAATATCAATAGTGAATTTATGCATCTAAAACAGTCCGATTACTTTAAAAATACTTTTTGCGCCCAAAAATATCGTGAACAGCACAATGGCCACACCAAATGCATTCTGGACCAGTGAATTTTTGTTTTCGCCCATTACGGATTTCTTGTTTACCACCCATAAAAGCAACAAGGCCATTACCGGGAGCAAAATGCCATTGGCGACTTGGGCAAACTGGATTACCTCGATGGGTTTAATATCAAAGGAAAGAAATAGGACGCCGCACAAAAGCACAATGGTCCATACCATTTTAAACTTTTTGTTCTGCATGCCCCCTTCCCATCCAAAACAACTACTGGCCACATAGGCTGCGGCCAAAGGAGCCGTAATGGCCGATGTGATGCCTGCTGCCAAAAGTCCGATGGCCATGAACAAGAACGCCATTTTTCCAAAAAGGGGCTCCAAGGCCTTGGCCATGTCCAATGCATTGTTAATTTCTGATATCGGTGCTGCCGAAGCTGTGATCAGTATGGCCATGGATACCACCCCCCCCAATCCAATCGAAACAATGGTGTCCCAGTTCACTGCTTTTAAATCGGTTTTGGAATTCCATTTTTCTTTGACCAATGAAGCATGCAAGAAAAGGTTATAGGGCACCACCGTAGTTCCCACCAGCGCAACGACCGTAAGCAATCCGTTTTCCGGTAACCTTGGAATGAACATTCCTTTGAATATTTCAGAAATCGATGGTTGAACCAAAACGGCACAAATCACAAAACTGCCCCCCATAACACCAACAAGTCCAACGAATATCTTTTCCAAAATCTTGTAGCTACTGAACCATAGCAAAAGAAATATGATGCTTCCGATAATGGTCGGCAAAAAGAATCTTAACTGCGGTTGGGGCAACAATTGTTCAAGCCCCAAAGTTGCACCTCCAATATTACCGGCTTCGTAGGCTGCGTTACCCACTAAAATAGCGCCCAAAACAATGGCAATCACAAAATTTTTGACCCACCGGGTCTTAAGTTCCGTCCTAACGACATCCACAAGACCGCTTTGGGTCACCAGGCCAATTCTGCCCGCCATACCCTGCAATATGATGGTAGCCAATACGGATACAAGCAAGGCCCACAGCAGGGCGTATCCAAAGTTTGTTCCCGCCAAGGTACACATCGTAATGGTTCCAGGGCCCACGAATGCTGCAGCTACCAACACTCCGGGACCTATTTTATTGAACATGAGCACTATATTTAAAATGATGAATTTAAAAGATATCTTAACAAAAAATGCATTTCATCCAAAAAAATGCAATTCGTCTAAAAGTGAGGTGCCGTACGTCGAATTTTTATACTATTTCAAAAATCTCAAAGTTATAATAATCCCAAATCATACTTTGACATAAACTTGACTAAAACTAATGAGATGTAAGGATTGCGGCAAAGACATTAGCCCCCAACAGTTTAAGGCCTCAAAAGAAGCTTTAGGTGTAGCGCTTTGCGAACGACATACACGACTTATCAAAAAGGTAATTCTAGACAATGATACCCCAATTGATGCGGTCCATTTATTTTATGCCCTAAAAGATGCCGGTGTTCACCCCATGTTGGAATGGTGGGATGGTAAAAAATCCGTGGATATTGCCATTTCCAGGGTCAAATTAAATATTGAAATCGACAGGAATTACAATATGATAACTCATGAGCAGGCCATAAACGACCTAGAAGATGCGATGCATTCCTTTAAAAACGGTTTTACCACCGTTAGGATTCCTCATCTTGCGGTCAAATATTATTTGGACGAGACCGTAGAAAATATTTTAGGTATCATATCCGGACTTAAGGCAAATATCAAGGCGATTTAATTTGAAAAGTGCATGTTGCTCTTTTTTTCCACAGTCTTGTATTCAAGGATATTGATGACAATGGCGTATTCGCCGATGTTCTCTAGATCATTGATGTAATTTTTTCCTCTATTTTCGAAGTAATCGGCATCTCCCTGATTCAGTTTGATCATGTCGATTTTACCATTTCCATAACGCGTGATCACAAGGCCTCCGGTGGTGCACACCCATCCATAATTGGTATTGTGCCTTCTAAAATCAAGCCTTTCGCCGGGTAAAAGTCTGAGGTCCCAAAGTTTAACGCTCTCGTTCTCGAATACCAATTTGTCCGTTAACGACTCTTTGATTTTTTGATGTAGCAACTCATCAATCTTCTCCTGCTCCCATGGGTCAAAATTGCCCGCTGGGTTCAACTCCACACATTGCATTCCTGTACTTTCTTTTAAAAACGGCGCAAATATAGATTTTAAAATACTTAAAAACAGTAGATTAAGTAATGTTTAACGTAATCCGTGAACATTCGTTCAATTAAATCGATTTAATTGACAATTTGGTCAATAACAGCAGATTAAATTATTTTTTTCTTATCGATTGCTTGGCGATTTTTATCTAATTTGGAGGCATCAACCATAACCGACCATGAAAAAAATTCTCCTTGCCATTCTGGCCATCATTGTGATTCTTATCGCCGTATTGACGATCAACACCTTTTCCCTTACATCAAAACAAGTTGCTTCGGAACCTTTGGAAGCAATGGATTTCCCCGAGGGTGCATTTCAAAATCTATCAAAAGCCATCCAGTTCAGAACCATCTCCTTTAGTGAGGATGCCATTCCCGATTCCACAGCGTTCAACGGCTTTCATCAGTTCTTAAAAGAAACCTATCCACTCCTGCACCAGAACCTTGTTTTGGAGAAAATAAACGATTATAGCCTGCTCTATAAATGGGAAGGTTCCGACCCGTCACAAAAACCTATTGTATTGCTTTCACATCAAGATGTGGTTCCCGTGGACCAACCGACCCTGTCCGAATGGGAGGCGGGACCGTTCGAAGGGGCTATCACGGACACGCACATTATCGGTAGGGGTACTCTGGATGACAAAAGCTCCTTGATGGCCCTTATGGAATCCGTAGAAATGTTGCTGAAAGAATCCTTTGTGCCAAAGCAAACCATTTATCTGGCTTTTGGACATGATGAGGAACTTGGAGGTGGAAACGGCGCAAAGGCCATCGCAGCATACCTTAAAAATAAAGGGGTACATGCGGCCATGACCTTGGACGAAGGTGGGTTTTTAGCAGAGAATATGGTTCCCGATTTTGACAAGACCGTCGCTATGGTCAATTTGGCGGAAAAAGGCTATGCTTCATTTCAACTTATTGTAAAAACCAGCGGAGGCCATAGTTCGGCACCGCCGGAAAACAACACCCTTGGCATGTTGGCCCAGGCCATTGTTGACCTAGAGAACAATCAGCGTCCCTATAAACTGGTAAAGCCCATCGATTATCAATTCGAATATATGGGCGCCGAAATGCCCTTTTTCAAAAAAATGGCATTTGCCAATCCATGGCTTTTCAAAGGCCCTGTCCTAAAGGCTTTGAACGCACATACCACTACGGCGCCCACCATAATCGAAGGCGGGGTCAAGGACAATGTGATTCCCACGGTTGGAAAAGCCACTATTAATTTTAGGATATTGCCCGGTGAGACCATTGAATCTGTTAAGGAACATATCAAAACAACTGTTGGGGATGGAATCGAGGTTGAACTGAACGGCTTTGCCACAAACCCTTCCCCTGTTTCCGGAATAGATTCCGATGCCTTCAAAAACCTTGAAAAAACCATACGCTCCGTGTTTCCCGAAGCCGTTGTGGTACCGGGCTTGATAGGTGGCGGTACGGATGCCAGATATTTTTATGATGTATCGGATGATGTGTACAGGTTCTACCCTATTCGAATAGGTCCGAACAGTATGACAAGATTCCATGGAATCGATGAAAAAATCGCGAAAGATAACTATAAGGAAATGATTGTTTTTACCTACAACTTGATCAAAAGGTTCGATTAAAATCAAATTTACATATGAAAAACATTGGAATCGTTATTACTTTGATGCTTGCACTAAGCGTTGCAATTGCTAATGCGGGTAACCCTAAAAACGATACAAACGGTAAAATTGAAACTCCAAATGATTCGTTAAGACTAGCGGAACTAAATAACTTTTGGGCCGAGGTTTCGAGAACTGTAAATGAGGGGGACTTTGAAGGCTATAAAGCTACCTACCATGAAGATGCGGTTGTTGTTTTTACAACTGGTGAAAACAAAGCATCTATACCTATTGCAAAGGCGCTACTAAATTGGAAGCAAGGCTTCATAGACACCCAGACAGGAAAAACACAGAATAGTGTGGAATTCCGTTTTTCACAGCGAATAGGTGACGAAACTACCGCACATGAAACGGGAATTTTTGCTTACCAATCCAACAATGGGACTGGTAACGCCAATCAAAAACAATTCGTTCATTTTGATGCCTTGCTCGTAAAACGCGATAAAGCTTGGTTGTTGGTAATGGAATATCAAAAATCCAAAGCAACTGAAGAAGAGTGGAACTTATTGAAATAACCTTGCAATCCTTACTAAAAAAACAACATACGTTTTAAGATAAGATTGTACAACAAACTTCGGAATACCATACCATGGCACATGTACGTTTGTGAAGCAGAAAAACTATTCGAAGTGGTTAATAAAGTAAAGTACCTTTTATCACCCTAACCAGCCTTCTCTGTGCAAAATAAGAGATGATTTATAATTGTATGTTGAACGCCCGTTCACTCCATTACGCGGCACTTCATTCCGCCTGGCGGCTCCATTGCGTTTTGCTCCATTTCGTTCACCGTTCCTTTCAGTAGCTCTACGTTCCGCCTAACGGCTCCACTCCGATTACTGAAGTCCACTTTTGGGCGTTTTACTACAAAAACAGTAACATTCTTGTTTTCAACACAATACCAAAATACAGAGGGTGACATTAAACGATATATATACATATCGCCCAACCATGCCCCCAACCTGACCCCTTAATGTGGATTTCCGTAATAGGTTTATAGGGATTAATTAAATTTGAATGACTATAAAAATTAACATTATGCCATTCATAGGAAAAAAAGAGATTGAACAAATCAAAAGTGAATTAAAAGAAAGAGTGAAAAACTATTTAATTAAAAATTATAAAGATCCATATGGAAATCCTATTTCAACAATTGAAAGGATAGGAATAGGTATTGAGTTTGATGAAAATGAATCAGAAAGGGATAGGGTAATTATAAGTGAAATCAGAATAACGGCTACTGTGTGGATTAAAAATGAAAGACATGATACTGTATCCAACTCACATCTTGACAAAAAAAACAACATACCATTAATTCTAAATTATAACGAAGAGAGCACTGAATATGACATGGAGAATTTTAATGAAATAACATTCATAGACAGATAACCTCTTTTTGGATCTCAATACCATGGCGGAATCATCTGTAATACTTTAGCTCTGGGCATAAATACTGCATTTTATAGAAGCGAGCATCTAATACACATACCATTATCCCACCCACATCAAGAAAGTGGCTGTAAAACTGTCAAATACTTTATTGCACTGTGCTACAGTATCACACTTAGGAAATCGGAAAGAGATGTTACAAAGCGGTTCAGGTCAATATTGGCCGTTGAAAAGTAGGACTATCCAAATTAAATCAGCAGGATGATATAAACAATTGTTGATATTTGTTATAAAAAAAATTATATCAGGTATAATATATTTTATACGGAGGCCTATATTTGTAGTATCAAACAAATCAAATGTTTGATTGTAAAATAAAAAAGAGAACCCAAGTTCCTTCGACCTTTCAAAAAGTGGGCTATTAACATCTTCCCAACCTCGATAGTCTTAGGCTGTGATTCTCCTTTTCATACACGCCCAAATAGTATTGGGCGTTTTGCGTTTGTAAAGATAATCTCAAATTCTACCTGCCCATAAAAACCACTTATTAGGTTCTTAACACTTTTATCAACATTTGGTTTTTTTTTAGCCTAAAATCCTTGTAATCTCACGTATATTAAGGTCTCCCAAAAATCCCCCCTTCAAAAATTAGACTAAAATTGTTTTTCACACTTTTTTAACAATTTGGAGTGCTTGAATTACTATGATAAAATCATCTAACTTAAGTTTTAGCAAACAAAGACCTATTCCATATGAAACATATCAAATACAGGAACACGGACAAAAAGGCCATCAAGATTTTGATGAAAGAGATTGGTGCCTACCGTTATGAAAAACACCTTTGAACAGATGAAGGAGGAACAACGACCCCTGAGCATGAAAGGATTCTATTTGGAAAAAATGATGATTGCATTTTCCTATGCCACCGCTACCGTTCTGGATATGTTCTAAAGCTTATGAAGGCCGAACAGTTCCAAATGTTACCTGGTGATGGGTGGAAACTGATTAAGCAATAATTTTATTGTCAAAACTTGTTAAATTTGACTTTATAATATATGTAGGCATGAATGAAAGGGATATGACCCTGTATTTTCACAGCATCTTGGAAAATAAATATAAGAGGGTAAGGGATTTGGTAAATGCAAAATCTGACTTTTTGTTTATTGCCAAGGATTCCGAAAATGAGATTATAATCAAGCTCATACACAGTTACCCCTCATTCATATTTCACATTAGCAACCCAGTTGAAAAGGGGAATAATTTAGTCTTCAATATTACTCGTGCCCCTAAGAATGCTCGTAGTAACGAAACTGAAAATCTTAAATCAGATCATTTAAATCTCGAAAGAACCCTTAATTCTTGGATTGAATTGGCAATGAAGCACCTAAACAAGAAACCTATTCATCCTAACCAAGATGACGCAAATGAGCAATATAGCCGGGATTTTTATGATTGGTTCGAGATAGTTGATGAAGATGCCGATTCAACCCCTTATGACATTAAACGCCAAATATTAATTGAGCATTCATTGGATGCAGGAATCAAAGCACTAATTGAATCTGGTCTTAAAGAAGATGACCCCATAATTTTGGAAGCTCGTTCATTAAAGGAGAAGATTGGAATTTTCACAAAAAAGCAAGTATTAAAAGCAGGTCGTTCTATCTATGTGATGATTAGAAAGCATGGCGGTGTTTTTACTAAAAGGGTGTATGATGTTTGGTCAGAGGAAATGCTAAAAATGGGTTATCATGAGCTATTGAAGTTTTTAGGACAGGAGGCTTTAAGACTACTTCAATAGGCTAACTTTTGGTTTTTGACTCATAAACCTTCAACATCATTTCGGCCTTGTAAAGCTCATCCTTTAAATGCTGGTTCTCTTTTTCTATAAGCTGAGTTTTGGTAGTATCCTCGATAACCTTTACATTCTGCGTACTGTTCAAAGAAGCCCATCCCAAAATAGTGCTTATCACAATTGCCCCGACGGCCAACCAAATCGAAACATTGGATTGCTTTTTGGCTTCCATTGCAGTTTTTCGGGATTCCTGTAGTTCCACATAGTCAAGGTACTGTTTTGCTGCATGGCCCCTTAAAAAAAAGGGAACATTAAGATAATCAAACATTTTGCTGTTTGTCCTTCGCACGTGATAGGTATTGGCTTTTTCGTTATATGTCAGAAATTTGTGAAAGAGCGCACTTAAATTAACATTCCCCAGCCATGCAACACCTTCAACACCGTCAAAGTTTTCTATAAACCAATTAAAGAAAGTGTACTCCGCTTCCGTGGTAAAAACCTTTTCCTTTGTACCATGTATTGCATAGACCAATTCAAAGTACGTAATACCTTTATCTTCATGGGCCAGCCCAATCTCCATAGCCCTTATGTATCTGTTTGGTTTCATAATCAAGATTGTGGTATTAATGCGTGCTTGTCAAATGGTAGGACTCGCTTTCTTAATAATTGTTTATCATCAAAGTGACGAGAAATGGCCATATTCTTTCTTATATGTTCTTCTATTGTTCCCCGGTGGAAAATCTTAATTGAAATACAATCCTCATGCTCGAAAATTGATTTTAACAAGGTTCTATCTGACAGGCCACAGGAATGACCAACTATATAGACCTCATAAGGGCCAGATTCCATAAAGCCCAACATTTGGTGATAGGAAGGGGTCCGATTATAATAAAATGATTTGATGAACTCCAAAGGTACATCCGAGCGTTCCTCCTCTATCATTGAATAATATGGATGAGTATCGTCCCCATAACCAAAAATAATAGGGTTGGTTTGGTTACCCGCCTTTCCATGGATATTAATTGTTAGGTGATTCCTCCGATCTAAATAATTCAATAGTTTGGATAGTGTACTGGTATAATTGAAATTGAGAAACAATAATTTGCTAGGATCGGGCAGTTCATTAAATCCAATATTATCAGGGTGATTTAGACAAACTTCCCTTACTTTTTGCTTTTCAAAACAATCTTCCAGAAAATATTGAAACGCCCTAGAGTCATAAAATGGATGATCATCTATTTTTTTAATATAGATGTCCAATAACCTAGTCAATTCCCCGAAAGATTCATTTAAGGTTCTTACTTGTTCAAAATTTCTACTGTTCAATCTTCCCTTTTTGACATTATCAATCATTGGTATCATGGTATCGAAGTAGAGTGATTCAATATCCACCCAATTTTCAATTGAAAGATTGTTCATCACCTTCTCCAGAAACCCTAAATACTTATAATTCCAATGCTTATTATGTTCTAAAAGTTTCTTCCAGTCATGGAATGTGGAAAAGGTATTCTCTTTGGCTGAATACAGTTGGGAAACCTTATCGATTTTAAATAACAAATCATTATAATTTCCTTGTTTGGCTTTAACAATACATTCCAACAAATAATTAGCTAGAAAATCCGAATAGCTAGATTTCATTCCCATTGCCAAATCCAACCCATTGCCAACTATAACTAATCTATTGTATTCATATTTCCCAGCACTTTCCATTTTCAAGTTATTTGCTGTCAGCAAGGTAACAGGTAATTTCCTTCGCAAAGAGTCAGTAAGGGGCAGGTTCTCAACACATCTATCAACATTCAAGAAAATCCTCAGTATTTTTAAGGATTTCGTGCAACCCCATTAAGATTGGTATAGTTAACTTGTAGCTGAATAGATTCCCCCGGCCAAACATTGTTTTTATGTTGATCTATCTCATTTTGATGGGCGTGTTGTTCGCTTCCCTTTTATACCTGAACGTTAGGGCTGGGCTGGACAAACTTTGGCTTATATCCATTCTTGGCACCCTTGCCGTTCTTGTAGTGCTTGGTTATTGGACAACCACCATGCTCTGCGAAGAAAATCCAAGTAGATACTGCGGTATCTATTCAATGAGGATATGGTCCTTCATAGCCCCTGCTTTTCTGAACCTTCAGCAGTTTGCTTATTTGATTATCACAAAGAGAAGATTGACCGATTAAGTGGAAAACATGTTGATAGATTTCTAGAAATCAAAACATTAGATTGGTTTTTTGAAACTATTTTTGGGGCATGACTTTGTTAGATCAAATCCTAACGCAATCTGCCCTAGGGGTAATTGTATTGGGTGTCATAGCAGGATTTTTGGTGGAATACATCAGGAAGAAGCTATGACTAACAAGCGTCTAAAACTCTAAACAATGATAATTGTAGTACCCCCTTCAATTTTGTTGGGGGTTTTATTTCATCAATAATCTTAAAGGGAATCCGATTCAGACTCATAAACCTTTAACATCATTTCTGCTTTGTATAGTTCTTCCTTTAGCTGAGCATTCTCTTTTTCCAGTAATTCAATCCTATCCTCTATCTTATCCAACCTATCTGTATCATTCGAGGGTTTTAGAATTGACCATATCAAAGCAATAACTGAAATAGCAATGGGAACCCAAAAAAATGTCAGATTCCTTTTTTGTAACCTATTGATTTCATCCTGTAAATTATTCCGTTCATAACCCTTCACCCTCTCCTGATGCTCTAAGTTTTTTTGACCGATGTAATGAGATGTGTACCCACCATATTTTGTAATAAATTCTTCGGCCATATCTGTTGCTCCATAAGATGCCTCAGAAAAACCCGGCCCCTTTATGATAATATCGGCATCATCGTATAACATATCATCACAAAGTTCCGCCACCTGTTCAGGCGTTATAGCGTTTTTAAATACAATCCTGACAATATCTTTAACACCTATCGCCCTAGGTTTTTCCAGAATTAAGTAATTCAATATTTCATCTTTATAACTTGCCCTGACCTTGTCATCCATAATTATAAACTATTTAAGACCAGAAAGATAAACCGTATTTTGACCCAATTACGTCCAATTGGTTTGGGATTCTTAACGGAATTATTAACATTTAGGTAAATACCCCAGAATTTTTAAGGATTACATGCAACACTAATTAATTTAGGTTGTTTATATTGTAGACACTTCCCCCCTTTTAAAATTTTTCAAATGTTATGGAAATATACCTTATCATCATGGCTATGGCATTTATTTGCCTGTTGGTATTGAACATTAGAAAGGGGCTAAACAAATCTTGGTTAATAGTAACTTTGTTGACAGTAGCATCCCTAATCGCATTGGCATACATTATAGAGTTTGTGGCCTGTAAGCTAGACCCTGGCCCCTTTTGTGGAACATATCCACTTGTGATATGGATTTACATTGCGCCTATTCTTTTGAACATCCAACAACTCATATCACTTTTAAAGAACAAAAAGAGAAATCAAACAACCTGAAAAGTAAGTAAGTTTAAATGCTATTTCGGAAATAAAGTAAATTGCTTGCTATTTTAAATTTCTGATTTCTTATAATCCTATGTTCGTATCAATACTTTTAGCCTTCCTGACATTCTTTCTTCTATTGAAGGATTTAAATCCTAAAATAATGGAGTTTAGACAGCCTTTGAGGGAAATAATTCAATACGGAGTGGCTGGGTTGATTTTGTTTCTGAACATTGTCAATATTTATAATTCATGGGACGACAATAACAACTTAATCAAAACTGCTAAAAATACACTTACCAAAATAGATAGTGTGTACCTAAATCAAGTCAAAAGTGATAGCACCTTACGAATATCCGTTGACCAGATTAAAAAGGTCGATACTGTACTTGGAATTGTAAGGGATTCGATTCAATTTCAAGTGAAACAATTAGATACCGCCATCAATAAATCAAAGGAGTTGACAAGATTGGAAGCACTTGATTTTGAATCTAAAAAGGCTGAATTATCATTATTCGGAACAACGATTGAACTTTTACCAAAAGATTCAACCAAATTTAAGATTGTATCGACCATTAAGAATTTAGGTAGAAAAGCAATCATCAAATATTCACATTACAGTAATTTCATAGTAAACACAAAAAGCGGCGAAGTTAAATTTATTGCTGGGGGCGATAATCCATATGACGCAAATTTGACCACATTTGAAATAGAATCTAATATGGAGACAAATCACAGGTCAAGCTCTATGAAATATGAAGAGTTACATAGAGAAAATGCAGTTTTATTTTATGTCTACACATTGATTTACCAAGATTTTGTGTCTAAGAAAATATACAAGGATGTAGCCTATGAAAAAATGATATTGCCTTATTCAAAAGGAAATAGCTCCTTTATAATTCTAAAACCAGAAGAGGTAAGGATTGCAGACAATTATCTTAGAAAGTTTGACCACTACAGATTTATTTATCCCCCAGAACACTACTGATTCCCCTTCCAATCTGTAACCAGATTCCTGATTTTAACATCATTCGTTCAATTTGACCCTCCTACTCCAATCACTTGATACTGATAACCAGCGATTTAAGTTTCTATTTTACATAATAAATTTTATAGTACTGGGATTTGCATCAATAAAAAAACCCTCAAAAATGAGGGGGCCAGATTGAAACTTCACCTATTCAAAAATGTCGTTGGAGGTTCTTTTATATCGCTGGAGGGGTGTGGGGGTGTCAAAAATGCGTGTGAAATCTATTGTAAATAGAATAATTACTCTTGTCTATCCCCCAAACTTAGAATACCACCTTAAAATACCCTACTTTAAATGAAATTTTAATTATGACTTTTGAGCAAGCTTTATCAATGAAACAGGAATTTGGGCCAACTACAATTATTAGGGATTTGGAACACCATGTATTGATTGCCCCTGTTAAGACAAATGAATTAATAGCATTTTTAGATAACTTCAAGGTGTCTGAATACAACGACGAGATTTGTAAACAATACTCTACTGATAATAATTACCAAGTGTATTTTTATATAACTGAGGTGTCACGTTCTGCGTTGTAATCTTTACTTACATATAGCTTATCCCCTCTATGATGGTTTTGTCCCAAGTGGTGGCGGTAAAGTTTATGAACTCATCTATCCTTCCAGCATTGTCGAGTGTAACGATGTACTGTTCCCTTTCCATGGGCAGGTTGAAGTTGACCGCTAGGAAGTATAACCTGTGTTCCTTGTACCAGAACACCCTTATGTTCTTTATGTACTTTTCAATCAGTTCCTTTTTACGGTTAAAGCTTGTTTTGTTCTTTATGCTTTTTATATCTGTTTGCAACTGGTTTTTTTTGGCTGCGGCCGAGGAAATATCTTTAAGTTCCTCATGGAGGTTCTGAATCCTTTTGCTGTTATCGTTCAAAAGGTTATCAATGCGTTCCATTTCGGGCTTTATATCGCTTTCTTGCAGCAATCCCTTTATGGCCAGTTGGACAGCTTTTTGCCTTTCCCCTTCCAATGAACTGTTTTGGGCCTCCAGCTTTTCTATATTGGTTTTGACCTCTCCTATTTTTTTGTCCTGCCCGCCCTTTTTTATCTCTGCCTTCAATAGGTTTAGCAGCTCATCCCCTTTAAAGAAACGGTTCCAAACAAAGCTTTCAAGTTTATCGATGTTCATCCCCCTACTGCCACAATTCAACTCTTTGTAACGTCTGGATGAGCAGATATAGACATTATCCTTTTTGCTGACCCTTTTACGGCCATATAGGTTCCTCCCGCACTTACCACAAATGAGCTTTCCCTTAAGAAGGTACTGATGGTCTACTTTCTTGCCTGAGTTCTTACGGTTCTTTGGCAGGTTGTCGTTAACCTTCTGCCAGTAGACGGAATCGAATATTGCGGGGCAGTCATAGAACTTTTGCCCCCATTTTCTTTTCCCCTTATAGATAGGGTTCCTGAGCATATCCTGAACGGTTTTATCGCTCCAAGTGATATCCTTTTTATTAACGGTTTTCTTCTGCCCGGTGTACTTGTTTGTGGTCGTTAGCGTCCCCTCCATTTTGTTGTATCGGGTCGGGATATTGTTCTCCACCAGCCAGTTTCTTATTGTGCTGCTCCCAATCCCTTCAAGGCTCATCTGATAGACTTTCCTTACTATTTGAGCCTCTTTTTCATCTATGGCCAGAAAGCCCTCCTCATCCTTTCTATAGCCGAAAGGGAGTATCTTTCCATGCACTTTCCCCTCCTTTGCGTTCCTGTCGAGTACCGTTTTTATCTTCTTTGAGGTTGTACGGCGATAGAGGGCGTTCATTTGGGACATAATCCCAGCGGCGAAATAGGTTGAGGGGTCGGCAAGGTCCAAAAGTTTGCCGTCTTCGTAAAGGGTGATGTTATTGTCAATTATTAAATTGGCCAAGTTGAACCACGTGGTTTCCTCCCTTGCCGTTCTGTCAAGGTTCCAGACATAAAGTGCCTTTATCTTTCCGTTTTTGATATCCGCAAGCATTTCGGTAAAGGCAGGGCGTTTTGCAGCATCACCACCCCCACTGATTCCTTGGTCGATGTATTCCTTGAACTGAAAACCGTTCCTCTGTGCGAACTCCTTGCCTAGAAGCTGCTGCTCCTTGATACTTTTCTGGTTTTCCCTATCTACGCTTATTCGGCAATAAATCCCTAACATTGAACTGATTAATTTGGATTAATGATCCAAATATACTAATATTACACATTATAAACTATAAAACTGCTAATGGTATGGTGAGGGATTCTAAATGGTCTTTGGCTCATCAACCCCTTATTCTTGACTTTTCCAACAACACTGTGGATTTTGGTAGTTTCCAGTGCTTCGTGAAGTGTCATGGGCGGTAAAATCGAGGGCAAGCGCTTGGCCAACATGGTCTTTCCCGCACCCGGAGGACCTATCAAGATGACGTTGTGGCCTCCGGCAGCAGCAATTTCCATACATCTTTTAATACTCTCCTGCCCTTTTACATCTGAAAAATCAAACTCGGGAAAGCTCAGGTGTTCATAAAATTCCTGTCGGGTATACACCACCGTTTGTTCCAAAGGTGCATCCGTATCAAAAAAGTCGATTACTTCCTTGATGTTGTTTACACCGTAAACTTTTAGCCCGTCCACGATAGCTGCTTCATTCGCATTTTCCTTGGGTAGGATAAACCCCTCGAAACCTTTGCTTTGATAGCAATGGGCAAGGCGCCTTTTATTGGCTGTAAGCTCCCGTCCAACGAGAGTTCTCCCATAATCAAATATTTATGGATGCTTTCGGAGCGGATTTGGTCCGATGCTGCCAAGATGCCAATGGCCAGTGTAAGGTCATAGGCAGAGCCTTCCTTTCGTAGGTCGGCAGGCGCCATATTGATGGTGATTTTTTTTCCGGGAATTCGATACCCGTTATTTTGGAGCGCCGCGGCAATCCTAAAATTGCTCTCTTTAATCGCATTATCGGGCAATCCAACCAAATGATAACCAATACCTTTATCTATATTTACCTCTACAACAATTGTGGTTGCTTCGATTCCAAAAACGGCACTTCCGTAAACTTTTATCAGCATATCAACTTTCTAATTGAAAAAGGCTGAGAAAATAGCCATCTCCAATCAAAAAAATCAATGGTTTGATGGATACCTTAATTTGAATTGATGAATGCCCCGTTTGAATTAACGAAAGGTCAAAATGGATTCTGCAGTTTCTTCGATTTCCTTCTTGTTCATCATCATTTTACGGAACTCTCCGTTGACATACATCTGGGCCTGATCATCATAATGTTTACTGAACGGATTTCCTGACTGTCCCGTGGGCAAGATACTGATGCTGTTCTCTACATCGGAAAAATCGATGATTCGGCGGGTAGATGGTCCAGAGTTTACTTTGTAAAATCCAGTGCTGTCATATGGAAAGGCCAAATTGTTTATCACCTCACGGGTGCCCTCGACAGGGAATGGTCCCACATTGAAGTATTTTCTCAAGGATGCCACTTGGCCAAAGGGATGCCCATGCTCCAATGTATGCACCTTGTCCCAAGTCCACTGACTAGTATCCTCTCCAAAGTCTTTGATCAATGATTCCCATGTCTGAGCGAATGACATCAACACGATATCCTGCCTTGTTTCCACTACATCTGGAGTGTTGACGTTGTCCCACCATTTTCCGGATTTCATTCTGGAGCCCCAAGCTATCTGTCTCTTAAACAGGTGTGTGGACAAGAATTGTTTGAACATTTCCGGGCCCAATTCATCTTCCATGGTATTCTTCACCATAAAATATAGTGTCCTGTGGTATATTACCGGGCTAATGGATTTGAGCTTATATTCCCCATTCCAATTTTTCATGGAGTCCAAAAGCACCAATTGTTCATTGTTCAAATTTGAAACATCGAACAATTTAATCAACTCGGTGACCACCTCCGTGTTCACTGGAGAGGTGACATCCAATATCATCTCAGAAATGGATTCCCTGTCCCAATCATCTTTAGCATCCAATAACTGCACAATCCGCTTTGCCCGGTTTTCAGGCAAATAATAACCGGGATAGAGCATTCCTGCAATAGAATCGGGCTGATTATTGGCGGAATACACATAGTTCCACGGTGGGTTCTCGGCCATTGGATTCTCTGAAAAATCCAGATAGCGCAAGGGTTCTTCTTTTCCTGATCTACCATCCAAAATAAACTTGGTGGACAGACTGTCCGGCATCTCGTAAAGCTTGGCGGTGGCCCACCATGCCACATTTCCTTGGGCATCACCATACATTACATTGAGTCCCGGTGCATGAATATTGGGCAAAGCGTTCTTAAACTCTTTCATATTGCTTGCATGGCTCAATCCGTATAAGGCATGCATCACCATATTCTTGGGTTTGGTATATATCCAAGACATGGCAACTGGTTTTTCCTCCGAAATTTGGTCAGCTATATTGTTTAAGACAGGCCCGTGATGTGTTTTCTTGTAAGTAAACGATACATCCTCACCATCTTTTACTTTGATGGTTTTATTTACAAATTCATAGTCCTTCCATCCTTCTGCTGTTTTGTATTTGGTACTATCGGATGGGTGGGTTTCTTCATAATAAAAATCGATGTCGTCGTTTTCGAACATGGTGAGTCCGTACGCCAGATTTCTGTTGTGTCCCAACAAAGGAAATGGAACTCCTGCCAAATGATACCCGTACTTTTCATAGGTTGGGGTACTTATGTGGGCCTCGTACCAAACCGAAGGTTGTGCAAACCCAATGTGAGGGTCGTTGGCCAAAATCACCTTTCCATTTTTAGTTTTTTGCGGAGCAACCACCCAACTGTTGCTTCCTTCGAATTGCGGAATGGGCAGCTTGCTTAAGGCTGTATTCACACTTGCGGTAATGTTTGTACCGAGAGTATCGGCAACTTCTCCTTTAAAATTTTTAATCCATACAGTGGAGGTATCCGAACTTATGGCCAAGTCCTTCATGTACTCGTCTCCCAATTTGTTGCGCATACTTGTCAACAAAGGGTCTGTTTTGTGGGCCATGGCAAAACTGAATGCCATATATCCCACAGCATTGTATACGTCTTCAATGGTAAAGGGCTCCTTATCGATGCCGGTCAAATAAAACTCTATGGGAGTCGGTCCCTGCTTAATAAATTCATTGATTCCATCCAGATAGGCTTCGGCGAGCACAATGGTTTCACTATCGGTATCAAGACTAGCAACAGTTTCTTTTGTGTGATCGGCAATGCCCAGGGAGAGAAAAAACTTGTCCGTTCCAATCATATCCTTCCCAAAAACCTCAGAAAGTCTTCCTTTTGCCACCCTTCGGAGCAACTCCATCTGCCATAATCTGTCCTGAGCATGAACATAACCCAATGCCTTTAATGCATCAGCCTCGTTGTCGGCATAAATATGAGGAATCCCATAGGGGTCAAAATAAGTGGTTACCTCATTGGAAATACCGGGCAGTTTTTTTTCACCACTATAGTCTGGTTTTAGGGAATTTAAGAATATAGCAATACCTATAATTACAAGTAGAAGGAATCCTGCAATTGCAAGAAGAATCTTTTTGTACTTTTTCACGAAGATGGGTTAAGTCAATTAGTACTCTAAGTTATAATTAATTTCTTAGAAGGCTTAAAAAAGATATTGACAAATATCAACTATTTGTTCATGGAAAGATAGTGCTTTTCCAAGCCTGACTTTAACCATTTCTCATAGGTTTCAACATCAACGTATTGGACTGCTTCGTTGAGAATTTCAAGATTTGGGGAAAGCAATACATAATAGGGTTGCGACGCAGCGTTAAAGTTGATTGTCTGGAACGTGCCCCATTTTTGGCCAATCGTCTGGATGGATTTCACCCGTCCAGAGTCATATTTAAAATCGAACTGCTCGGATTTAGGCAGTTCTTTTCTATCATCAACATAAAGTGAAATCAACACATAATCTTCCTTCAAGATGGGATAGATATTGGAATGGCTCCACACATTTTCCTCCATTTTTCTACAATTTACACAGGCCCAGCCCGTAAAATCGAGTAAAATAGGCTTGTTCACTTCTTGTGCGTATGCCACGCCTTCTTCAAAATCTTTATAGCAATCCAACCCTAATGGGCAGTCACTCTCTGTTTCCACAACGCTGTAAAAACTAGGAGGTGGGAAACCGCTCAAAAGTTTTAGGCTACTGACATTGAAAAGTCCTAGAACCAAATAAGCGGTAAATGCTAAACTAAGTATACCTATTGTTTTTCTTGCCGTTGAAAGATTCTTTTTGGGTCCATCATGTGGAAACCTAAAAATTCCGAATAGGTAAAGTGTCATCAAAACAAATAGCACTACCCAGATACCAACAAAAATTTCTCGTTTAAAAATGCCCCAGTTCCCTACCAAATCGGCATTGGACAAAAATTTGAAAGCTAAAGCCAGTTCCAAGAATCCAAGCACCACTTTTACAGTCGTCATCCAACCACCAGATTTTGGCAAGGAGTTCAACCAAGCCGGAAACATAGCGAACAATGCAAATGGAAGGGCCAAGGCCAAACCAAAACCTACCATTCCAGAGGTTAGATTGGTGGCTACATTACCTTCTGCCAATGTGGTACTTCCCAAAAGACCACCCAAGATAGGTCCTGTACAAGAAAAAGATACGATAGCCAAGGTCAACGCCATAAAAAAGATACCAAGCCCTCCTCCTATTTTGGATGAAGCGGAATCCATCTTATTGGCCCAAGAACTGGGCAACGTTAATTCATAGTAGCCAAAGAATGAAAAGGCAAAGAATACAAATATGACAAAGAAGAACACGTTCAACCAGATATTGGTGGCGATGGTGTTCAAAATTTGTGAGTCTACCGAATTGAACAAGTGGAACGGTAAGCTCAATAAGAAATAAATCAGCACGATAAAGAAACCGTAGAGCAAAGCATTGGCTATCCCTTTGGATTTATTCTGCGTCTGCTTGGTAAAAAAAGATACCGTCAACGGAATCATGGGGAAAACGCAGGGAGTCAACAGGGCTATCAAACCACCAATAAAACCCAATCCGAAAATCATCCACAAATTGGATTGTCCTTCGGAATCCGTAACTCCGTTTTGATTCAAAAGGTTTTTGTTCTTAAAATCTACCTTGAGCGATTCTCCCAAGGCAACGCTACGTTCATCCAGAGCTGTTTCTTCAGTAACAAAACCACTTCCGTCCAACGAAATTTGGAATAGCTCGTCAACAGGAATACAGACCTCTTTGCAAATTTGGTAGAACAAGTTCACTGAAATCTGGTTGACCTCAGGGTTCAATAATTTGATTTTCTGGGTGAAAATGGCCTCATTCTTAAAAAAAGTCTCCTCCACCTCGAAGATATCGCTGTACTCTTTTATGGTCTCGCTCTCGTCTGTTTTACCAACGAGCTCGTAATCCTCCCCTGCTTTTTCAAAAGTAAATTCGCTGGGCAAAGAACCGTTTTCATTCGTATATTGGGAATAGACGTGCCAGCCGTCCATAATTTTCCCTTTGAACACCAATTCGTATTCGGTGTCGGACAATTTATGTACTTCGTGGCTCCAGACTGCAGGATTCTGGTCTGTTTGGGAATATATAAATGGATTTACAAAAAGAAATCCCAGTAATAGTACCAATAGTCTCATGGGAACTGTGTAATCTTTAAAATTTTCATGGTTGAATCATCAACCTTGAATCGTTCATCGGCTCTTCTGCCCACAATCCAGACTATGTCATCGCCAGAGCAGAGCAACCATTGTTTCTCCTTGGAAATCAGGTCCATCTTTTCGTCCTTAAAAAATTTGGACAGCTTTTTCTTGCCCTTCATCCCAAATGGATAAAAATAGTCGCCTTTTTTCCAATTCCTTAACACTAACGGAAAGTTTAACTTTTCCTTGTCCAAAAATACGACATTTTGCCCCTGTTTTTCAAAGGTTTCCACATCTTCTAAACTTATTTTGATGGGCAGTTCATCTATCGCTTTATCTGAATGTATTTCAAATGCTTCGCTCTCTTTGCGTTCAATTTTTGCAAGAATGAGGCTTTGCCTATCTTTTATCAATCTATGCGTCTTGGAGAACACTTGTTTACCGCTCTCGGCGGTCAATAAATCCTTCACATCGCTCCATTCGCTAAACCCATACCCATTGAACAATCCATACAAATATGCATCCAAAGGTTGCAACTTTTGTAGTTCGGCAATTTTGATTTGTACTTTATCCTTCCTTTGTTGAAACAGTTTTGACTTCAGCTCATTTAAGTGATTATTTACCAAATCATTGATTTGCCTCAAATGATGCTGCGTATGCTGAAAATTTTGAAGAAATGTTGGGTTGAGCTCTTTTATTCCTGGGACAATTTCATGACGGATTTTATTCCGAAGGTATTTAACGCTTGTATTGCTACTGTCCTCTCGCCATTGGATGCTTTCTGACTTTGCATATTCTATAATCTCGTTCCTGGAAAAGGGCAACAACGGCCGAACAACATTACCATTTACTTGGGGAATGCCTGAAAGTCCTTCTATTCCGGTTCCTCGGGAGAGGTTGATAAGAAAAGTTTCCAAACTATCATCTGCATGGTGAGCGGTCAAGACATAGTCGTACCTTTTGGATTGCAACAGTTCATCAAACCACTTGTAACGCAATTCCCTTGCTGCCATTTGCACCGATAAACGTTGCTCTTCTGCATACTGTTCGGTATCAAATTGCTTTACATAAACATTGATTTCAAAAGTAGAGGCCAACTCACGTACAAAATCCTCATCTCCATCACTTTCCGTACCTCGCAAGGAAAAATTGCAATGGGCCAGTGCAAAATCAAACTTTAAAGCTTTACATAAATGAGCCAAAACCACACTATCAAGGCCACCACTGCATGCTAGCAGGAGTTTCTTGCCATTAAGAAATGGCATTGCGGCAGCAACGTGTTCTTTGAATTTTTGGACCATACTACAAATTTACGAATAAACCCTAAGCCTTGCGGCTGTGTTACATTGTTGGTATGTTTCTGAGTTATTTTATTGTTCTATTGGTGTATAAGGCTGAATTGATACTTGATCGTATTTTATGTCCATCCTTATGTCCAACAGCGCAGCGGTCTTGGTGCTTTTTCTCTTGCGCTTCATTATCTTCCCTTTTTGACACAAATTCCACGAATCATCCCGAATGTTTTTTATCGATTATGACGTTTGAACTTTTACACCTGCATACTGATTTCTGAGTTATCTGTTTATAGGTCTTTGTTCTTTTATCCAAAAGCGCAGCGGTCTTGTTTCCTTACCTATGTTTCTCTTTCCTCCAAAACCGTTCGCATTGCTTTAGCTTTCAGCAAACATTCCTGATACTCCCTTTCCGGGTCGGATTTAGCAGTAATGGCACTGCCTACGGAAAAGGACACATATTTATTGCTTGCATTGTACAGAATACTGCGAATCACGACATTGAAATCAAAATCACCTTTTGGTGAAAAATAACCTACCGCTCCACTGTACAGGCCACGTTTGCTTTCTTCCAATGCCTCGATGATTTTCATTGCAGAAATCTTTGGGGCACCTGTCATACTTCCCATAGGAAATGTTTCCTTGATTAATCCCAAAGAATTTTTGTCCGTTGCAACTTTTGAAACTATTGTGGAAATAAGTTGATGTACTTGCTTAAAAGTATGGGGGTTACAAAGTTCCTCTACTCGCACCGAACCCTTTATTGCACTCTTGGACAAATCATTCCGAACCAAATCGGTGATCATAATATTTTCGGAGCGTTCTTTTTCATCTTGAGCTAAATCTCTTTTGATTTTTTCATCTTCCCGCTCATCATCACCTCTCCTTGCAGTTCCCTTTATGGGTTGTGAAATTACTTTTTGTCCGTGCTTTTTTAAATATCGTTCAGGCGAGGCGCACATCAAATAGTTATCGTTGAGGCGTGCAAAAGCGGCAAACGGTGGTTCGGAAATACCATTTAGTTTTTTATAAGTTTCCCATGGGTCTATGGTAGCTTCTTCGGCATAAAACTCTTGACAAAAGTTGGCTTCATAAATATCTCCTCTGTGAATATGTTCCAAAAAACGATGGGCCTTTTCAAAATAAGCATCCTTGTGAATCCTCATTTTTATTTTGATAGCATCTTGTGGGTCGGCCGGCAATTGTAAAGGGACAAAATCTCTGATTTCTTCAAAATCCGCTTCAATTTCCTGAGCCACCACATTTAAATAACTGAAATGGAGCTCATCATTCTCTACCCGGATAACCTTTAACGGCTGAAAAAACTGCACCGCCGGAAATCCGAGACCGTCAAAATTATTTGAGGTCAAGTCCTCCAACTCGTTCTTTACATCGTATGAAAAGTAACCAAATAGCCAATCTTTTTCATTTTCTAAAAAATCGTGGAGCACTTTAGTGGTTTCAAATTTTTGAGATGCGCCAACCGCTAAACAGGCTTCAAAACTGGAATATCGGTCCTGATGGGAATTGCTGTCCAGCCAAACGGCCGTTTCAAATTGTTTGGACCACCAAAAAAGCGCCTCTTTACTTTGTAAAAGGGATTTTATCTTAAAGGAGCGATGCGTCCGCAATAGTTATGAGTTTAAGGAATCCAAAAATGTATCCAGCGCCTGTTTGTGTTCAATTTGTAGGGTCTTGTCCAAAATACCATCATCACCAAAATTCTCATAAAAAGAGGGTAATGAAAAGCTCGCTGTTATTTCCGCGCCAAATCTTGGCAGCATGCCTTCAATAACAGTAAAAGAACCTTTTGCGCCACGTCTGCCGCCCGATGTGGACATCAAAAACACCTTGGTGCTTTCCAAAAAATTACGGTCCATGCGGGACAACCAATCCAATACATTCTTAAAATATGCGGACGGATTGCCATTATGCTCGTTTACGGACAAAATAAGTGCATCCGAACTGTTGATTTTTGCTTTCAAATCCTGTAAGAAATCAGCATATCCATCTGATTTCTCCAAATCTTCACTGAACATGGGAAATGCATGTTCCGCCATGTTTAAGAGTTGAATATCATGCTGTTGAACCAAGGAAACAGTAAATTTTACCAATCTAAAATTGATAGAAGTGGAAGAATTACTCCCCGCTAATGCCAAAATTGCAGCCATATCATGGAATTGTTGATTGTTTCGCTAAAATACCCCAATTGGAAGTTAGATGCGACTATTTTGCATATTTTTGATGCGGCCAACATCTAAACTACTTGCTAAACAAGTATATAGGGTGAATCAAATACAAATGACTGCAAAGACTGACAGACTATTTTTTGTGGATGCCATGCGTGCATGGGCAATTTTGATGATGCTGCAAGGACATTTTATAGATGGCCTACTAGACCCTGTTTTTAGGGATGCCGGCAACACTACCTATAACATCTGGTTGTATTTTAGGGGAATAACTGCTCCCGTGTTTTTTACGGTCTCCGGTTTTATTTTTACCTATCTATTGATTCGGGTTCCACAAAGTGGTATGGAAAACCCAAGGGTGGCCAAGGGAATCCGACGTGGGATACAATTACTGCTCATTGGCTATTTGCTTCGAATGAATCTTGGAGGATTATTTAAAGGAGAAATTTATGATTCTTTCTATCTGGTAGATGTTCTCCACTGTATCGGTCTATCTATTTTGGGGCTTATAGGTGTTTATGTGCCGACTGCAAAAAAGAAAAGCTACGTTTTTCCGACCGTTCTTGTGATCATCACATTGGTGCTTTTCCTGTTCGAAAGGGTTTACAAGGATTGGTCCTTTGCATTTTTGCCCGACTTTTTGGCAAATTACTTTACAAAGGCCAACGGGTCCGTGTTCACTATTATTCCATGGTTTGGCTACACAACCATTGGGGCATTTATCTCCGTGCTCTTCACTAGGTTCAAAAATTATAGGCATTTGTACCCTGCTGCCATTTCCATTGCGTTGGCCGTTGGTTATCTGTTGATTTATCAATCGTCCAATTTCTTTGAAATCGTTTACGAAAGGACCGGGTTCAATTTTCTCAAACAACTGCTCACCAACAACTACCTATTTATTCGGTTGGGCGATGTTTTTGTAGTTTTTGCCGTGTTTATGATACTCCGCAGATTAATGACCAACAAGACTGTTTTGAAAATCGGGGCAAGTACTTTGTCTATCTATGTGATTCACTTTGTTATCCTTTACGGCAGTCTTACAGGCTTGGGGCTCTATCGGTTCTTTCACCATTCGCTTTCTCCAGAGATCGTGGTTCCCGGTGCACTTGCATTTATGATTACGTGCACATGGTTGTCCCTTCAATACAACAAGTACGAATTGGGCATCAAAACACAGATTTCTTCAGGTCTTGCGTTCATCAAAACCCAGGCAATCGAACTTAAAGAATTATCCATTCCGGTACTTCGAGAAGTTTTTATCCGTGTTCGTATTTTCCTAAGACGCATTTTCCGAACTGTCAGGAGCTAAAAAAAGCATCCAATCCTAAGACTGAATGCTTTCTATAAATCATTTTGATTTTCCTATCTACACATGCAATGCCCTATCATCCGTAGCGGCCAACGCAGCTTCCTTAACGGCTTCGGCAAAGGTTGGGTGCGCATGGCTCATACGTGAAATGTCTTCGGCAGATGCCCGGAACTCCATAGCGGTAACGCCTTCGGCAATCAAATCGGCACAACGTGCCCCGATCATATGGATGCCCAGCACCTCATCGGTATTCTTATCGGCCAAAATTTTCACAAAACCATCCAAATCCATACTGGCTCGGGATCTTCCCAACGCTCTCATCGGGAACTGACCTGATTTGTATTCCACGCCTTCTTCCTTCAATTGCTCCTCTGTTTTGCCCACAGCGGCAACTTCCGGCCAGGTGTAGACCACTCCCGGAATCAAATTGTAATCGATATGTGGTTTTTGTCCCGCTAAAATTTCAGCGACCATGGTTCCTTCTTCCTCGGCTTTGTGGGCCAACATAGCTCCTTTTACTACATCGCCGATAGCGTAAATGTTGGACACATTGGTCTGTAGATGCTCGTTCACCTCTACTCTACCTCTATCGTCCAATTTTACTCCTGCTGCTTCAGCGTTCAATCCATCGGTATATGGTTTACGGCCTACGCTTACCAAACAGTAGTCCCCTTTAATGGTGACTTCCTCGCCTTTTTTGTCGTCGGCCTTTACAATGACCTCATCGCCTTTGCGCTCTACGGATTTAACTTTATGGGAAAGGTTGAACTTTACCTTTTGCTTTTTCATCACTTTGGCAAGTTCTTTGGACAATGCGCCGTCCATTCCCGGGATAATGCGATCCATGTACTCCACTACGGTAACATCGGCACCCAAGCGTTTGTACACTTGGCCAAGTTCCAACCCTATGACACCTCCTCCGATAACAATCAGGTGTTTTGGTATTTCTTTCAATTTCAATGCCTCCGTGGACGTGATTACACGCTCCTTATCAATCTCGATAAATGGCAAGGATGATGGTTTTGATCCCGTGGCAATAATGATGTTCTTGGCCTCGATGGTCTCCTCTCCGTCCTCTTTTTTAATTTGGACGTGTGTCGCATCCTTAAAACTTCCCACTCCGTGATAGACATCGATTTTATTCTTGTCCATCAAAAACTCGATGCCCTTGGTGGTCTGGTCCACAACGCCTTGTTTGCGATCGATCATTTGTTTCAGGTTCACTTTGATCTCGCCCGGGATATCGATACCGTGCTCCTCAAAGTGCTTAACGGCATCCTCGTAGTGGTGCGATGAGTCCAAAAGTGCCTTGGACGGGATACAGCCTACATTTAAGCAGGTTCCGCCAAGGGTGGCATATTTTTCTATAATCGCCGTTTTCATTCCCAATTGGGCACATCGTATTGCCGCCACATAGCCTCCTGGTCCAGAGCCGATAATGGCTACATCATATTGATTCATATTATAATAATTGTAAGGATAATTGCTAAAAAACTGTGTTTCTGTAAAACAAGTGTAAAAATACGAATGTTTTTCGGGACAGTACCAATCTATTCTGCGGGATTGTTTGGGGTTGCTCGGTTATTTGGTTATTTGTTTATTTGGATGATTGGATTGTTCGATTGTTGTAAATTGTTTAGTGTTAACTGCTTACTGCATACCGGCTCCCGACTCTAGAAACTTATAATTTTACACTTTGTCCTTCCAGCACTGCCTACTGCTTACTGACTTTAGATTTTAAAAACTTACAATTTAGTACGTTGTACTCTGTCCCTCCAGCCCTCCCCACTGCCAGACTCCCAGCTTACACTTTTATGTCTTTTGTCTTGGTTCTTGAATCTTACATCTGATTTCTAAACTGCTGGCAACTGGTAATTGCTCATTGTAAACTGCCCACTGCCCACTGATTCCTTAAATATGCACCGAAGGGCTGTTCTTCACCTCCTTGATCACAAATGAGCTCTGGGTGTTGCCGATATTGGCGATTGCGGTTAGTTTGGTGAGCATAAATTCGCGATAGCTTTTCATGTCCTTTACGAATATTTTTAAGATATAATCGTAATCCCCTCCCACATGGAAGCATTCGGATACTTCTTTAAGCTGCAGGACCTCACGTTCAAATTTGATAACGTTTTCCTTGGTGTGCTGTACCAAACGTATCTGACAAAGCACCATAAAATCGCGGCCCACCTTCACCTTGTCCACCAAGGCCGTGTATTGCGTGATCACTCCGTTCCGCTCCAAACGGCGGATGCGCTCGTAAACGGCAGTCTTGGACAAATGCAAAGCATCCGCATATTGTTTGGTGGTTTTTTTGCTGTCGTTTTGGAGTAATCTGAGCAACTCAATATCTACATTATCCAGTTTCATACCGACGATTTTTCTAATTGGAACATCAAAAATCCAATTTTACGGAACAATTTCCTAATTTTTTTATGTAATTAGATTATTCATCTTCATTTATCATAATCTATTGATTTTGGGTCTACATATTTTTATTTTTACTAAAAACAGCTCATTATGGACTATAAAGCATCGGAACACATTCAAGACCTTCAATATTTTGGTGAATTCGGAGGTGTAAATCCCTCCATATCAGATTCTTCCACCTATACGTTTCTATCAGCAAAAACCATGTTCGATACGTTTGAAGGGAACACCGAGGGTTGCTATTTGTACAGTCGCCACTCCTCCCCGTCCAACTTGTATTTGGGCGAGGCCATGGCACAATTGGAAGGCACGGAATCGGCCAATGTGTATGCTAGCGGGATGGGCGCCATTACCGCAGTGATTCTTCAATTGTGCGATGCTGGAGACCATATTGTGTGTAGCCGAACCATTTACGGTGGGACCTACGCTTTCCTGAAAAATTTTGTGAAGAAGTTCAATATGGACGTTTCATTTGTGGATATTACCGATTTGGAAACCGTGGCGAACTCCATCACACCAAAAACCAAAATGATCTATTGCGAGGCAGTGAGCAATCCTTTACTGGAAATTGCGGATATTCCTTCGTTGTCCAAAATCGCCAAGAAAAATGATATGCCCTTGGTGGTGGACAATACGTTTTCACCGCTGACCATCAACGCAGCAAAGCTGGGTGCCGATATTGTAGTGCACAGTCTTACCAAATTCATCAATGGCACTAGTGATTGTGTTGCTGGCGCTGTTTGTGCCTCTACCGATTTCTGTTTGAGCTTAAAAGATGTGAACAATGGAGCGGGAATGCTCTTGGGCAGTACATTGGATAGCTTACGTGCCGCATCCATTTTGAAGAATATGCGAACGCTGCACATCCGAATAAAAAAACATAGTGAAAATGCCCACTTCCTCGCCGAACAGTTTGAAAAAGATGGTTTAAAAGTAGTGTATCCCGGTCTGGAAAGTCATTCCGGGCACCATTTGATGAAATCCCAAATGAACACGGAATACGGTTTTGGTGGAATGCTTACCCTTGATGTAGGCTCCGTGGAACGGGCAAATGCCTTGATGGAACTGATGCAAAAAGAAAAATTGGGCTATCTGGCAGTAAGCCTTGGCTTTTACAAAACATTGTTCAGCGCTTCGGGAACCTCTACATCTTCCGAAATACCCGAAGAAGAACAAAAGGAACTGGGTCTATCTCAAGGACTTATCCGTTTTTCCATTGGTCTGGACAATGATATCCGAAAGACATACACCACCATGAGAAGCTGTATGGAAAAGTTGGATATTCTATCGCCAGATGCAAGTTTGGCCTAGTTAAGTCGACTAATGCAGTTTGCACAACATGGTGCAAAATCGTAATATTACCTCTTAACAAACTCAGACCAAATGCCGAACAAAGAGGAAAAACCAAAATTTAGGGAAGACGAACATATTGTAGAGAACAAACAACTGTGCATCACGGAAGCGTTGATACCCGTTTTCGCCCTTGTTGCCATGCTGGCCTACAATGTTTTTGTTTTTGGTGATGACGCCCTGAGCGGTTCCAACCAGTTTATACTCTTAATGGGCGGAGCGGTCGCAGCAATCATTGGTTTTTTCAACAAGGTATCCTATGATCAAATGATCGATGAGGTCGCCGAGAATGTTAGGTCCACCACAGGTGCTTTGCTGATCCTTTTAATGGTAGGTGCTTTATCCGGAACTTGGCTCGTGAGCGGAATAATTCCCGCAATGATCTATTACGGACTTCAAATATTGAATCCCACCATATTTTTGGCCGCTTGTGTGGTTATCTGCGCCATTATTTCCATTGCTACGGGAAGTAGCTGGACAACAGCCGCGACTGTTGGTATTGCCTTGATAGGTATCGGGGAAGCCTTGGGCATTTCGTTGGGAATGACGGCCGGCGCCGTGCTTTCCGGCGCTTACTTCGGGGATAAAATGTCGCCATTGAGCGATACCACCAATTTGGCTCCTGCCATGGCAGGAGGGGATTTGTTTTCCCACATTCGATATATGACCCTCACTACGGTTCCGACCATCGTGGTCACCTTGGTTGTGTTTATTATTCTTGGTTTTACTATAGATACATCCGGAGTGGCGGACACAAGTTCGCTCCTTACCAATATTGGGTCTACCTTCAATATTAATGGTTGGCTGTTTATTGTACCCTTGGTCGTAATTGGATTGATTCTTAAAAAGGCGCCACCATTGATGGCTCTTTTGGTAGGAACTTTGTTGGGCGGTGTGTTTGCGCTAATTTTTCAGCCTGACATCGTAGCCAATATTGGTGGGGGCACCGCGTTGAATTTTGAAACAGGGTACAAAGGAATTATGAATGCCATCACGGTTGATACCGAAATTGCCACAAATGATCCTGCCCTGAACGATTTATTCTCTTCGGGTGGAATGTCCGGTATGCTCGGCACCATTTGGTTGATAGTCTGCGCCATGGTATTTGGCGGAATTATGGACGGTATCGGGGCTTTGGAGCGCATCACGGAATCCCTTCTAAAATTGGCAAAGACCACTTTTGGACTGTTCGCAAGCACCGTGGGAAGCTGTTTGGCCTTGAACGTAACCGCTTCCGACCAGTATTTGGCCATTGTAGTGCCCGGTAAAATGTTCTCCAAAGCTTATAAAGAGCGTGGTCTTGCGCCGGAAAACCTGAGCCGCTCCTTAGAGGATTCCGGTACAGTCACCTCCGTTCTTGTACCTTGGAACACTTGTGGTGCTTATCACAGTAGTGTTTTAGGCGTTGGCGTCGGTGAGTACTTCCTGTATGCTATTTTCAATTGGTTAAGCCCCATAATGACGTTGCTTTTTGCTGCTTTCCGAATCAAGATCAAGCAACTTACTACCACGGCCTCTGAATAAATTTTCTTTTCAGCTTTTTCAATACATCGACTTCTTTGAGAAGTCATCAAAAATTGATGCGCAATTTTGCCACAACCTCAATATTGATAGTGCTTTTTTATGGCATAGTCACGGCTTATCCAACCATAAGAAATACTAATTTTTAAGCTGGTAAAAGCCGTAAAACCACCCTATTTTTGCTACTCGAAAATTTAAAAAACATCCAATAAATGACTTTAGTAGGAAGAAAATTTCCAAACATTGAAGTAAACGCCATCGACGAATTGGGCGATACGTTCAAAATCAACATTTTAGAGAAAGCCAAAGCAGAAAACAAGAAGGTTTTATTATTCTGGTACCCAAAAGATTTCACTTTTGTTTGTCCGACCGAGCTTTTTGCCTTTCAACAAAACCTAAGTGAGTTTGAAAAGAGAAATACCATTGTTATCGGAGCTTCTTGCGATACTGCCGAAGTACATTTTGCTTGGTTGAACACAGAAAAGGACAACGGAGGAATAGAAGGGGTAACCTACCCTATCGTTTCTGACAGCAATAGAAACTTGGCTTCTGCCTTGGGCATCTTGGACATCATGAAAGAAGACTATAACGAGGAGACCAATTCTGTTGTAGTGGAAGGTGACAACGTGACCTACAGAGCCACTTATTTGATTGATGAAGAAGGGACCGTATTCCATGAAAGCATCAACCACATGCCATTGGGTAGAAACGTGAAGGAATTTTTGCGTTTGGTAGATGCCTACACACACGTTCAGGAAAAAGGAGAGGTTTGCCCAGCCAACTGGGAAGAAGGAAAACAAGCCATGAACGCGGACAGAGCCGGTGTTTCCGATTACTTGGCCAATCACGTAAACTAAGCACTATGGTTGTAGAATTGGACAAAGACAATTTAAGCGAAGTCATTGCCAACAATGACAACGTAGTGGTGCAGTACAGCGCATCTTGGTGCGGCAACTGCAGGATCATGAAACCCAAGTTCAAAAAGGAAGCCTCTTTGAAGGAGAACATAACCTTTGTAATGGTAGATGCCGAAAAATTCCCGGAATCCAGAAAACTGGCCAACGTGGACAATTTGCCCACCTTCGCCGCCTTTTCAAAAGGATTGTTGAAGAATCAGGTACAGACCAATAAATATGATGTTTTAAAAGACTTGATCAATGAAGTTGCCCATAATTAAGCAGTTGGTCAATTTTGCCGAGGAGCACGACGAGGATTATCTTCAGGAAACTGCTGATACCCTCGAAAGTGTATGTGAAGTTTCCAGTTTAAAAGATGAGGAACTGGATATGATCGGGGAATTGATCTCCAATATTTATGGGGCCCTGGAAGTATCCAACGAAATCAAGAAAGGAACTCCTAAAAAAGAAGCCCTTAACGCTTTTATGTCGAGGGTGCTCGGCTCCATAGACAAGTAACGGACATTGTCATAAACATTAAAATAAGAACCTTCCCGTAACAGACTTCGGGAAGGTTTTTTTAGTATTTTTGGTCCTGAATCAAAACTACTACTATGGCAACTGTAACACTTAAAGGAAATGAAATTCATACACTTGGCAACCTACCAGAAAATGGTTCCCAAGCCCCAAGCTTTACTTTAGTAAAAACCGACCTTTCCTCAACTAGCCTATCCGATTACAAGGGTAAAAAGGTTGTTCTTAATATTTTTCCCAGCATCGATACGGGAACTTGTGCGCAATCTGTGCGCCAGTTCAACCAAGAAGCTGCCGAACTGGATAATACCGCAATATTGTGCATCTCCAAAGATTTACCTTTCGCCCAGGCACGTTTTTGTGGCGCAGAAGGTATTGACAAAGTAGAGACCCTTTCCGACTTTAGGGATGGGAACTTTGGTAAATCCTACCATGTTGAGTTTACTGATGGTCCGTTACAAGGATTGTTATCTCGCTCCGTTGTAGTGGTCAATGACAATGGTGAGGTCGTTTACTCTGAACAGGTATCGGAAACTGTAGATGAGCCCAATTACAAAGCCGCCCTCGAAGCATTGATGGATGCCTAAAGAATCTTTTTTTAAGAACAGGATCAAAAGTGTTGGTTTTGCCCTTAGGGGCATGTTTTTATTGTTACGGACAGAACCCAGCATCAAAATCCAGTTCTTTATCGCATTGATTGTCACTGCCTGTGGCTTTTACTTTGAAATCTCCTCCACCGAATGGATAGTTCAGGTTTTGGCGATAGGTATGGTGATGGGCGTAGAAGGTGTAAACACGGCCATTGAAAAAATCTGCGACTATATCCAGCCCAATTTGGACCCCAAAATTGGTTTTATAAAAGATATTTCCGCAGGGGCCGTTATGATAGTATCGGTCTTGGCAAGTATTATAGGTTTGATCATCTATGTCCCCAAGATTTTTTAGTAAAATCCAAGACCGAGAGTAGCAACGTAAATTTGTAACTTAGCCCCGCTTAAAAACGATTGATGGCCAAAAAAAGAACAAAATCAAAATCAAAAAAAACTACCACAACTGCCAAAAGGAAGCTGTCCTTTAAGCCTTCCAAGCAGAACAAGATTATTTTCGGTAGTCTTTTGATCGTTCTCAGTATAGCACTTTTCTTCTCCTTCATGTCATTCTATTTTACATGGCAGGAAGATCAGAGTATGCTATCACAATTTGCAGACCGCAATGTCGAAGCCAGCAATCTGCTCAACAAATTTGGCGCCAACGTAAGCCACTTTTTTATGTACCGGGGATTTGGTCTTGCCTCCTTTGTATTCCCTTTTTTATTGGCCATTACCGGACTCTATTTATTTCTTGGTTTAGATGGCAAGCGACTGATATACAAATGGATTTGGGGATTGGTCGGAGTTATCTGGGGATCTATTGCCTTGGGCTTTTTTGCGGCCGATTATCCTCTTTTAGGCGGATTGATAGGTTATGAGATGAACGATTTTCTTCAAGATTACACTGGTAAAATTGGTGTATTCTTGATTCTGATATTTGTTTTGATGGTAATCTTGGTGCGATTGTTCAATTTTACCCCCGAAGGATTCGCCAACTTCTTCAAACGACAAAAGCAAAAGATAAAGTCTGATTTCAAAGAAGAGCCAACTGTCCATACCAAGGATTCCGCAATTGAAGATGAAGAAGATGGTCTGATATTGACCACAGAAGATACTGCTCCAGAAAAAGTGGATACCTACACCCATAAAAAGGACATCCCGCCATTGGACGAAGCCGGATTGGACGTCAACATTCCTGAAGATGAGGAATCCGACATCGCATTAAAAGTAGAGGAAACCCCCGTTGAGGAAGAGGAAACTGATGCCAAGGCTGCCAAATTGGTAGAGGATTTTGGTGAGTTCGACCCAAAACTGGAACTGGGAAATTATAAGTTCCCTACCCTTGACCTTTTGGAAGCGCACGGTGCTTCTGGTGGCATTACCATCAATCAAGAAGAGCTTGAGGAGAACAAAAACCGAATTGTAAGCACCCTCAAAAACTATAAAATTGGAATTGCCCAGATCAAAGCGACCATAGGTCCAACCGTAACACTATACGAAATTGTACCCGAAGCAGGAATCCGTATCTCCAAAATCAAAAACTTGGAGGACGACATTGCTTTGTCGCTTGCCGCACTGGGAATCCGTATCATCGCACCGATTCCCGGAAAAGGAACTGTTGGTATCGAGGTACCCAACAAAAACGCCACGATTGTTTCCATGCGTTCGGTAATTGCTTCCAATAAATTCCAAAAAGCGGAAATGGAACTGCCCATCGCTTTTGGAAAGACCATCAGCAACGAAACATTTGTGGTGGACTTGGCCAAAATGCCCCACTTGCTCATGGCAGGTGCTACAGGTCAGGGTAAATCAGTTGGTCTTAATGCGGTAATCACTTCACTACTCTACAAAAAACACCCAGCAGAGGTGAAATTTATTTTTGTAGACCCTAAAAAGGTGGAATTAACCCTTTACAATAAGATTGAACGTCATTTCTTGGCAAAATTGCCAGATTCCGATGAGGCCATCATAACGGACAACACCAAGGTAATCAACACCTTGAACTCACTCTGCATTGAGATGGACAATCGCTACGAGCTGCTAAAAACGGCAATGGTCCGTAATATTAAAGAGTACAATGTTAAGTTCAAGGCAAGAAAACTGAACCCGAACGAAGGCCATAAATTCTTGCCATACATCGTATTGGTAATAGATGAGTTTGCTGATTTGATCATGACAGCTGGGAAAGAAGTGGAAACACCCATTGCCAGATTGGCACAATTGGCCCGGGCCATCGGTATCCACTTGATCATTGCCACGCAAAGACCATCGGTGAATGTAATTACCGGTATCATTAAAGCCAACTTCCCTGCCAGGATAGCTTTTAGGGTTACCTCAAAAATCGATTCCAGAACCATTCTGGACGCCCAAGGAGCCGACCAGCTCATCGGACGCGGAGATATGCTCTACACACAAGGAAATGATGTGACCAGGCTGCAATGTGCTTTTGTTGACACGCCGGAGGTGGCCAAAATCACCGATTACATTGGATCACAACGTGCTTACCCTGAAGCCCATTTGCTGCCAGAATATGTAGGCGAAGAATCTGGCATAAGTCTTGATAATGATATCGAGGACAGGGATGCCATGTTCCGGGAAGCTGCCGAGGTTATTGTAACCGCACAGCAAGGTTCCGCCTCGTTGATCCAACGAAAATTAAAATTGGGGTACAATCGTGCCGGTAGAATCATAGATCAATTAGAAGCTGCCGGAATCGTGGGGCCATTTGAGGGCAGTAAAGCCCGACAAGTTTTGGTCCCTGATATGTACGCCTTAGATCAATTATTAGAAAATGAAGCAAAATAAGACCATGATCAAGAAAAGTATTCTTTTAATAGCATTGTTTGCCGTTGGATTGTCTTCCTACGGGCAAAACTCAGGAAAGGCCAAGGCTCTTTTGGACGAGGTTTACAATAAAGTGCAGAGTTACGACAATATTTATATTGATTTCCAGTCCACTCTTGAGAATACAGAGGCAAATCTAAAACAGGAAACCAACGGAAATGTAACCTTGGATGGAGAAAAATACCTGTTGAACTATTTTGGTGCAAAACAATTGTACGACGGTAAAAAAGTATATACCGTAGTGCCGGAAAACGAAGAGGTAACCATTGAGGACGTAAACGAGGACAACGACAACGTGAGCCCATCCAAAATGCTGACCTTTTACAAAACGGGACATAATTACGAGTGGGACATCCTTCAAAATGTGGGCGGTAGAAAAATTCAATATGTAAAATTGATTCCAATTGATTCAAATACTGAAATCAAATCCGTTTTATTGGGTATCGATACACAAACAAAACACATCTACAAGCTGATTCAAACAGGAAGCAATGGTACCAAAACCACGATTACCGTTAATTCTTTCAAAACCAATCAGCCCATATCGAGCACTCTGTTTACCTTTGACGAGAAAAAGTACGAGGACAAAGGGTACTATATCATAAGAAACTAGGCATTGAAAATACTTGACCAGTATATACTAAGAAGATTTCTTTATAACTTCTTCAGTTCCTTTTTCATACTGATCGTCATATTCATCTTTCAGGGAATATGGCTGTTCATCGATGATTTAGCGGGAAAGGGACTGGGCATGGTAATTATTGGCAAGTTTATTTTCTATTTTATTCCTACCCTGGTGGACAAGGTGCTGCCCCTTACAGTGCTCCTCTCCTCTATCCTTACCTTTGGTACTTTTGCGGAAAACTATGAGTTCGCCGCCATGAAAGCTTCTGGGATATCGTTGCAAAGAGGGATGCGCAGCCTTATCGTATTTGTATTGTTCTTGGGATTGGTAACCTTCTTTTTTGCCAATGACGTCATCCCAAAATCCGAACAAAAAATGTTCAACCTTAGACGGAACATCGCCAAGGTGAAGCCAGCCGCGGCAATTACCGAGGGTGTTTTTAGCGATTTTGAAGGGACCGGACAGGGAATGAACATCAAAGTGGACAAAAAGTATGGTGAACAGGATCGTTTTTTGGACAATGTGATCATCCACAAGAAAACGGACCAGAACATTAATAATACGGTCATCAAGGCCAAAGCAGGTGAATTGATCAGTAGCGAGGAATCGGATATTATCCAACTGGTCCTGAAAGATGGCAACTATTACGAAGAAATCGTAAAAAAGGATGCTAAGGAAAAAAGGAAACAACCCTTTGCAAAATCCAATTTTGAAACCTACACCATCAATATTGATATTTCGGAACTCAACGACCAAGATTTGGAAGAAGACCAAAATATCACCACCAACAAAATGAAAAATGTAGGCCGCCTGATCAAGGACATCGATTCGCTCCGGGAGAACAACCTCGAAAAAGTAACGGCGTTTTCCAAAAACGTCGTGAACCGCATGGGAGCTTTTCCTGTTAAGGCACCAATAGACACTACAACACAGAAATTAGAACTTTTAAAGGCAAAGGACACCATTCAAAGGGATTCCATTAAAAGTATTGACCAATTTGTGTCCGGTTTAGAACAGTGGGAACAAATCCAAGTCATGAAAAAAGCTCTGAACGAAGTTTCCAGTATCATAAATACGGTGGATTCCAAAAAAGATGAACTCCAGAGCCGATATAAATTTTACAACAGTCATATTTTGTCCCTTCACCAAAAATATGCACTTGCTCTTTCCTGCATCATATTATTTTTTGTGGGAGCTCCTTTGGGTGCCATCATCCGAAAGGGTGGATTGGGACTGCCCATGGTAGTGGCCATTATTTTATTTTTAACGTATTACTTTATTGGGGTATTTGCCGGCAATTATGCCAAGGAAGGAAATATTCACCCTGCTATCGGTGCCTGGCTACCCACTATGATCATGCTTCCTTTGGGCATTTCGCTTACCAGAAGGGCCACAGCAGATAAGGGGTTAGTAGGGTTTGGTCATTTCATTGACCGTATCAAATCATTATTTAAAAAGAAAGAAAAAGAAGCTGAAAACCAATGATCGCCAAGGATAAAAAAATACAATTGAACGCCATTGAAGAAGCCATTGCCGACATTAGAGACGGTAAGGTAATTATCGTTGTGGATGATGAAAACCGCGAGAACGAAGGCGATTTTATTGCCGCAGCCGAGAAGGTAACCCCCGAAATGATCAATTTTATGGCCATGCACGGTCGTGGGCTCATCTGCGCACCACTTACGGAAGATAGATGTGAAGAACTGGAACTAAATATGATGGTCCAAAATAATACGGTACTCCATCAAACGCAGTTTACTGTTTCCGTAGATCTATTGGGATACGGTTGTACCACAGGTATCTCGGTTCATGATCGGGCCAAGACCATAGCTGCGCTAGTAAATAAGGACATTAAACCTCACGAGTTAGGAAAACCTGGTCATATCTTCCCTTTGAGGGCCAAAAATGGAGGTGTTCTACGCCGTTCTGGACATACGGAAGCTGCTATTGATTTTGCACGATTGGCGGGACTGGAGCCTGCTGGTATTTTGGTAGAAATACTGAATGAAGACGGAACGATGGCCAGGTTGCCACAACTATTGAAAGTGGCCGAAAAGTTTGATCTTAAAATTGTTTCCATCGAGGATTTGATCGCCTACCGAATGGAACACGATAGCTTGATAGAGCTCAAAGAAGCCTTTACCATAAAAACACGGTTCGGTGAATTCCGTTTGAGAGCTTACAAGCAAACCACCAACGACCAAATCCATATTGCCCTTTTGAAAGGAAATTGGAAAACCGGGGAGCCTGTGTTGACGCGTATCAACTCTACCTTGGTGAACAACGACATTTTGGGAACTTTGACCAACAATCCGGATGAAGGATTGCAGCGAATGTTCGATGCCTTGAACAAAGAGGAAAAGAGTGCCATGATTTTTATTAACCAAGGGAACCAATCCTTAAACTTGTTGACCAGACTGTCCGAGTTTAAAAAATTACAGGACGAAGGCATAAGTAAAGCCCCTAAAGTTGAAATGGACAATAAAGATTTTGGCATTGGAGCTCAAATACTGCATGACATCAACATCTCCAAGATTAGATTATTGACAAACTCCGGTCAAACCAAACGTGTGGGCATGGTAGGCTACGGTCTTGAAATTGTGGAGTATGTGAATTATTAACGGACGATTCCAGTTCCACTAACCACCATCAGATTGATGCCTTTATGGCCTCTGCCATTGTTTTGGCACGGGCAACAGTTTCTTCTTCCGACCATCCCAATTTAATCAAACAGGATATGTTTCTGGACATCCATTTATCAGATTCGGAAAAGTCTGCCTTGCTGTAATCGGGCAAAGCCTCTTGTACATCTTTTGGCAGCTTACCCAAAGATTTCAAATTAGTGAGATGTTCCCATTTTTTATAATAGTGCCAGTTATTGTCGTACCAATAAAAACAACCGTCCACTCCGGATTCAATCAATTCTTGATGGGCCACCTGGGCCAATTCTTCCGTAGGCATGAAAAAATTTAGAAATGAATAATTCTCCTCCCCCCCATCTGGAACAGTTCTAAAAATAACCTCGGGAATATTGGACAAGGCTTCCCTCAAAATGGTATAATTCCGCTTTTGAATGACCAAAAACTCATCCAAACGGGCCAATTGGGCAACACCTACTGCCGCATTCATTTCGGAGATTCTAAAATTATATCCTAAAAATGGGTGTTCTTCCGCCCCTCTGTTATTTCCCATATGATCATGACCGTGATCGGAATATTTATGGGCGTTTTCGTAATAATCTTGATTGTTGGTAATCATTGCACCGCCTTCTCCGCAGGTAATGGTTTTTACATAATCAAAAGAAAAACAGCCCAAATCGCCTATGCTTCCCAGAGGTTTCCCGTTGTAGGTGCCTCCAATAGCTTGACATGCATCTTCCAGTAATAAAAGTCCATGTTTGTTACAAATGGCTTTCAACGCATCTAAATTGGCCATGGAACCACACATATGCACGGGCATCACGACTTTGGTTTTCGGGGTGATGGCCTTTTCGACCGCCTCAGGTTTCAAGGTAAGGGTGTCATCAATATCGACCAAAATAGGTACTGCTCCCAAAGCGAGAATGGACTCAAAACTGGCTACAAAGGTAAAAGTGGGCATAATCACTTCATCCCCGGCTCCAACTCCTGCACTGGCCAAAGCCACTGTCAATGCGGCAGTTCCACTACTTACTGCATGGACATACTTGGATTGCACCCTTTCCGAAAGCCCTTTTTCCAGCTCCTTGGTTTTCCAATGTCCGTTTCGCATTCCATCGAACCCGTAGCGCATGAGCACTCCGGAGTCCATTACATCTTGTACTTCTTTTCTTTCCTTATCCCCAAAGAGTTCAAATCCTGGCATAGTAAATATTATTTAAAAGAACCATAGTTTGATGGCCATCAAAACCACTGCTATGATCAAAAACGTTTTTATAAATCCGTCTCCTTTTTTTACAGAAAACCTACTGGCGAACCATGCTCCCGACCCATTTCCGATAGCAAGAACAAGGCCCATTTTCCAATCCACTTTATCGTTCAATACAAAAACCGCCAATGCGGCCAACATATAAACAAAAACCACGGCTACCTTTGTGGCATTGGACCTTACTAGATTCATCTGATTAAAATAATGCAGAAACAGCATCATTAAAAATCCAAGACCTGCATTGATAAAGCCCCCATAGATACCAAAAAAGAAGAAAACCACAAGAGCAATCCAAAGATATTTGCCCGTGAGTCGTTCTTGCATCTCATCTATCCTCATTTTAGGCTTAAAAATGATGATAAGCACCACAGCGATCATCACTATGGCCAAAATCCTATTGAAGGTTTCCCCATCAATATCCACTGCAATGTATGCACCTATTATAGCTCCCAAAAAAGCCGATATCCCCAAATAAATATTAAAAGGATACGTAGAAATCCCTTTACTCTTGAACCCTGCAGTACCCATCGCCGTTTGGATAACAATGGCCACCCGATTGGTACCGTTGGCAACGGCCGGCGGTAGCCCCAAAAAGATTAGGGTTGGCAATGACAGTAACGACCCACCCCCTGCTACGGTGTTAATAAACCCTACTGCAAAACCAACGGCAATCAATAGCAAATAATGGTACCACTCAAGCATAAAAACAAAGGTATGACCATTGTTTTGAACGGCATATAGAATTGATGAACTTTAGTAAAATCAAGAATCATCAAAATAAGCAAGAGAGAACACTTTCAATTTACCGAAAACATAATTTAATAGCCTCTAAAATGTCAATTTTTTAAAAATTGTTACATTTGAATCAACCTTAAATACAATCTCATGAAAAAAATCGCATTATTTACACTAGCCGTATTTTTCGGATTAACCTGTGCACAGGCACAAGGTGATTTTAAAGCAGGAATCCATGCAGGACTTCCCATTGGGGATGCCGGAGACTTATCGACATTTGCGCTAGCCGTGGAATTAGGCTACTTGTTCGATGTATCCGATGAGTTCCAAGCTGGCCCAACCTTGGGCTATTCACATTCTTTCGGTGACGAAATAGATACCGGTTTTGGAACCATCGATGTTGATGACGTCCAGTTCCTACCCATTGCTGCGGCTGGTCGTTTCAGTGTTTCCGATGAATTCTCGCTAGGCGCGGACCTTGGCTATGCCCTAGGAATAAGTGATGGCAATGACGGTGGATTTTATTATGCACCAAGAGCCGCATACTCCATAACCGATATGATGGACATTGTGCTGGCATACAGAGGTGTAGCCCTAGATGGAGGCAGCTGGGACATTATCTCCTTAGGATTGGAGTTTGGCATTGATTAAAACCCGCCTATCCTAAAAACACTATCCGATGTGCTCCAACAGGTACATCGGATTTTTATTTTATACAACAATAAACCAAAAAGGTCTTTTGGGATAAGAAAAAGCTTTATATATTTGCACCCGCTTAGGAGGAATGGCAGAGTGGTCGAATGCGGCAGTCTTGAAAACTGTTGAGGGTCACACCTCCGGGGGTTCGAATCCCTCTTCCTCCGCTGAGAGATACCATCTCGAAACAAAAAACCCTGTAAATAATTGATTTACAGGGTTTTTATTTTTTTTGATATCAAATGGTATCATTTAGAATCAACCTGATAGGTGTCTAATTCGGTGTCCCCTCCAATCTTTCCAAAAAGGGACACCTAATAACAATTAAAATATTGTTAATCAGAGTTTTACAAGGATTACAATTTGATATTTTTTTTCTAATTTCAAGGAAAATAATGTTAAAATAGGTGTCCCTTTTATGCTATCTCTCTTATTCTATATCAAAAAGCACAAAACCGACAAAGTAGGTCGGGCAATGATCTATATCAGAATCACGGTAAATGGAAAGCGTTCAGAATTTAGCACTGGACGTAAAATTCACCCCAATTCATGGGATGCTTCCAATGGCAAGGTATTGGGATTCTCCCAAGAGGTTCGCCAATTGAATTCCCATTTGATGAAAATACGCACTGACCTATTTCGGCATGCAGATAGATTGAAAGATCAAGGGAAACCATTGACCGCAGTATCCCTTAAAGAATCATACTTGGGTCTGGATAAGCCTTCCAAGATGCTACTGGAAATCTTTCAAGAGCATAATGACAGGGTTGATAAACTGGTTGGACAAGATTTCGCTGCCGGCACAGCAGAACGATACAGAACAGCAAAAAATCATTTGGCAGAGTACTTACAGAATGAACTTCGTAAAAAAGATATTCCCGTAATGGATGTGGATCACTCTTTTATCTCAGGTTTTGAATACTACTTAAAGACCAAAAGAAAATGTAGCCACAATACTGCAATCAAATATGTTGTGAATTTCAAAAAAATCATACGGATTGCCTATGCCAATGGCTGGATAGCAAAAGACCCCTTTAGCAATTGGAAAGCAAGATTAAAAATTGTGGACAGGGAATTTTTGACCGATGAAGAACTCCAACGTTTAATGGATCATCCTTTCACCAATGAACGATTGGAACACGTAAGGGATTGTTTCGTTTTTTGTTGCTTTACCGGACTGGCCTATGCTGATGTGAAAAAGCTGACGCATGACGATTTTGTTATTGGGATTGATGGAGATCTTTGGATCAACACGAAACGAACCAAAACAAAAACCAAAAGCAATATTCCCGTTTTGCCCACTGCATTGATGATTCTTGAAAAATATGAGCATAGCCCCTTACTTGTCGACAAAAAGGTTCTACCAGTATTGACCAACCAAAAGATGAATGCCTATCTCAAAGAAATAGCTGACCTTAGTGGCATTAAAAAACATTTGACCACCCACTTGGCCAGACATACTTTTGCGACCACCGTAACGTTGTCCAATGGCGTCTCAATTGAATCCGTTAGCAAGATGTTAGGACACAAATCCCTTCGAACTACACAGCACTACGCCAAAATTCTGAACCGTAAAGTAAGTGAGGATATGCAGCTATTGAAAAAGAAACTGAGTTTCCAAGAGAAAGTCAAGGCTAAAAATATCTAAAATCCATTTCGAGATTGCCGTTTTTTTGATGTCCCATACCGTTGGGACAGCCCCAACTACCTGCTAATGCTGATTTCCTGACTTTGCCATTCAATTCACTGGGACAGTCAATGTCCTATTTTCAAGGAACCCAAAGATTGTATTGATATAACTAAGGAGTGGTAAAAAAGTTAAATGTCATTGCGCAATTGTATACTCAAAAATGTGTAGCCGCTCCACATTGAAATTCTTGTTCGAAATGTATACCGACCACCTGAAACACCTATTTTTATTGGGTATTACATATCTATGTCCACTTTTTATTTCATGTGATCTCACAATTCCAGTTACAAAAAAACATGACAAACTTTATTGGAAAAACAATGATTCACAACACTGATATAATGGCCGAAGGTCGCCACGATTTTTCCATTTTTGGGAAATCGAAGAGCAAGACGACAACACGCTAAAGCGGCGTTGTACTCATTAAATACCTAATATCTAGTATTTTACATTTGTCAGCAAGGAAGTTTTTAGCAACACACTGGGACAGTTCCCTACCAGAGATACTGAAAACATTGTGAATTCAATGGGACATTTGTCATTAAGAAGAGCTGTTAACCAGGTCCTTGGTTGGAGCCCAAGAGAGAGAAGAAACAACAAGGCTCAGGGAAATTCAAACTCTGGAGCCTTTTTCATTTGCACGCAATTTGCACGAGGGTTGAAAAAAATAAAGTTTGACTCCAAACTTTAACATTTTAGTCTAAAATTTTTCCAGAACAATTTGAGATTTGTCCCAAATACTTACCTTAACTTTTGCACATGGTTCCTGTTCCAATTTTATAGTGTTCGGGAAGAAAAGCGTGAAATAAAATTGGAATAGGGTGCAACCTACTAAG